>JGI24023J19991_10003058_pt1 | contig 11910 bp, 10 predicted proteins | sample Cruoilmetagenom1_FD_19991 | JGI IMG/M metagenome (IMG submission 19991)
GGCAAGACCCGAGCGCAGTGCAAAATAAGTCTCGGAGAAATGTTTAGATAGTTCCTTGGAATTTCTTAGGGGTGGTGTGTTCAACAACATTTTCATTTCTAATCCTCCCTCATATGCTTCAGGCAGATGTCACCTAAAGTTTTCTTTGACAGCTTCTCTGTGAATCAGATAGGCAGTTCAGCACATTTCAGCCAAACAATAAGTCATTCACTGCACCCTCAGAGTCTGTTCAAACTACTGATTCAGCAATTGACTGAAGTGTACTCAGCGGCCAGTCGGGGAAGACCGTCCACCACATTGACGCTGGCTTGGTTGGCTTTGTTATTGCTGAGTCCTGACGCAGTTGTAATTGGTAAATGGATGCAATTGTAGACGCCGGTCACTCACCATTTTTACAAGAAATAATATCGCACATTCGTAGTTATTACCGGTGTTATTCAGAGAGGTCTTTCATACATTTGACGAAGTAAACCTCGGAGAATTGCTCGATTGCGAGTTGCTGCAACTCAACCGTGGGCTGCTTGTCAGCCTTATAAGCAAGGGTGACGACCTGGCTAAAGAATGCTTTAACCTCACCCTCCTTTCCACCAACCATAACATCCATAGTGGAAGACATCGGGACACCGATTTGGCGGTTCTCCATAATAGACCCGGCAACTCCGGAGAGCAGTTGACACTGTTCCACTGGATTGGATTCAGCCTGCGCTGCGGTTACCACCATGGTGAGTGCGGCTGCGATGATTCCTTTTTTCATAATGATCTCCACGGTCTTGGTGGGTTATCCCGCAGCGTAAATCAATGTGATCGACTAGACCGGCGATGTCAAAGCCATGGAGATCGCCTAAGCAGTAGATGTCATAGGCATTGATCGCTTCATGGAAAGAGGCGGTCTACGAATGCGTCTGACTTCGTCCGGGAGACAGGACAGGTTCATTCATGCTTCTCGGTGCCAGTTGTGAATGAGTTTGGAGGATAGCACGGGTTGCTGATTTTTCAGTGTAGGAATCTTCTGATTTTGTTGTAGGAAAACTCTGACGATGGCGAACCTCAGAAATCGCTTCTGATGCCGGTCACAACAACTCATCATTGTGTCCAGATTTCCCTGCTGCCGACCGGTAGTTCATGCTCCACAGCTGTCATCCAAGATTTTCGCAATCAACCTGTTAGCTGGCATTTCCATCCAGAGATATGTCCATCGTAATGGAAGATGGCTGCTCCACAAGCTCTAAATCACCCGCTGTCCAGGTTTTGTCGAACCACGGCTCCAGTGGGCCATAAGGCAGGGCTCAGGATTTTTCTAGTTTTCAAACATGCCCCAATTTTATTGTTCTCCTGTTTTGACGACCCTGTTTTTATTTCTTTTCAATATTCAATTTCATTACAGCATTTGGAGAGGGTACATATGCTCTTAGAATCGCATAGAATGCTTTACCTGTTGGGATACCGTTCATGCCTTCTCCGCTTGGACTCAATGTAATCGTGTATGTGCCGTCACTGTTTGCTTTTGATGAATATGTTGTTTGATCATATATATTTTTGTCATTTGGGATGAGCAGTTTATTGTCAGTACCGTAAACTGTGACTGAGTAATAACCGTCTTTTTCTACAAGACCTGCTGGAACGGTGACAATATATGTGTCCTTTCCATTGAGTGCTTCGCCTTTGTCATCTGTCAAACTAAGCCCATATTTCACAGTATCAACAGGTGTTCCAAGTTGTCCCGATCTTATACCCGCTGCTTTACTAAGCATGCCTACATCACCCGATACTTTACCAAATGCATCATCCGGATTTCCGAATGTGATTACCGTATCGATAACTTTCAGTGCATTTTTCTCTGTCTGAGATGAAAAGCGCTGCACATTTCTATTCATATCGCCTTTACCGCCTTCCATAGTGATCAACTTTCCAAGTTTACTTACTTCATCCATGTTGTCTATTACGACCATTCTTGTGAGAATCAATCCTTGATCAGTTTCAAGTTGAACAATATGAAAATCACCTTCAGGTACTTTTTGTCCTGGCCGGATAATAAGAATAGGTTTATCAGGATTGACAATCACATCAGGTATATTGTGCTTCATATCAAAGATAGAGACGGAGAAGAACTTATCATATTGAGGCGTTTTTACTATTGCAGGTGCATCAGAGATACTAAACCAGTTATAGCCGTAATCGACAGTTGCCTGTGGTGTAACAACCGTAGCATCAGAGGGATCGACCAGTCCGGTAAAGTTAAACGTACCTTTTTTATGTTTTGTAAGCCAAGTATTCATCATCTTGGTCTGTTCTTGATTTGGATACTCCTGGATGTATTCTTCGATGGTGTCTTTTGCATAACTTGTTGATACTATCATCAACCCGGCCAATACAATTAAGTAGATCTTTTTCATTTTCTTATTCCCTTACTTGATTTTCTCAATTTTATTCATTGGGTAAGTTTGGTCAAAAAAGTCTTGTTCAGGACCATATAGTCTCAGATAGACAAAGAATGATTCACCGTTATTGGTCTGAATCCAATTGTTTTCTTTCCCTTTTGGGGCTTTGGGTCCAAAATACAAATCAACTGAGCCGTCAGGGTTTGTAACCAAGTCCTCTGAGCGAGAAGAAAGATCTGCACGTCTGCTCTCATTTTGAATGATTAAACGGTTCTTTATGTCATAAACCGTAATAGACCAGAAGTTTGCTGCTGGTGGATTAGGCTCTATGTGCAGGCTATAGTTAGCGCCACCCATCAGCGCATTACCATCAGCATCGTAATAAGAACCTAAGTACGCAGAACCTTTCCCNGCAACTCTTGATACCATTCCTGCAGATGTTGTGATTGCTTCAAATGTATANGAAGTCCGTTCNTTAAACATGGAATAGGTTTCCAAATCAATCTTAGGATCCATTCCTGCCATCGCATCTTCCCATCCCGAGTTATTGCCATAAAGTGCTGAGGCAAATTTCTCTTTGGTTTTATTAAACGCAGTAGCTTGAGCCATTGCCATCCCCGTTTTTACACCTTCCAGTAAGATCTCTTTTTGATATGGATTTGGATTAAATGGTTTTCCTTTTTCAATGCCCAGGTCTTTTAACCAGGCATAGAAAAAGCGATCGCGATCGGCCATAGGTTCTTTTTGTACATACGCATTTACCAACTCCCAATATTCCATACCTACAGGTGCTGTTCCTATAGTAACCTTGTCTCCTGGTTTTGGATTGAACGAAACATATTTTGTTTCTGGTGGATTGGCAGCATCCGATAATTTGTAAGATGTTACTGCTGTTTTTAGTTTATCTTCCTCTGCTCCTGTGCCCAATACACGGTAAAAGTATCCAAATATATAGGTATCACTATGTACGATTTCACCTTTAAAATCTTTGGGGTAATCCTGGCCAGGTCCGACAAAAAGAAGTCTCTCTGCTTTTCCTGATCCAATCTCTTTAATAGGTTCTTGCCAGGCATTATTAGCCACGCCAAAAATGCCTCCTGCTGGGACATTTACAACCAAAGGACCGGTAGCAGATAAATCTACATTAGATGAAGTATATGGTGTCGTGACATTTGCTGTGACGAAAGGATAAACGGCATCATATCCTTCAAATGTACCTATCACAACTTCATCATCGCTATAACCTAAGTTTGCTTTTGCAGCCTTATGTATCTGATAAAAGCTAGATATCGGCATGGACCATAGCGTCAACTGAGAGGCACGTTGTAAATCAATTTCCCGATTCAATTTTGCAGCCGAAGTTTTGGTTATCGTCTGGTCTTGATAGTCAATTTTTCCCAGATAAGTGTCCTGTGTGGTTTGCGCAGATACTGAAGTAATGAGTCCAGACAACAGTAATCCTAATAGAGGCAGTTTCAAATCAATTGTAGTTTTCATAATAATTGAATTAGTTATTCCTTAAAGTTAGTGGGTTTACCTATAAGCCGTTGAATGCTTTTCTATTGGTTAAAAAACTCCCTGGCGCACAAAGCGAGGCCCTGGGTTATCCTGGTTTTCAAACATGCTCTCATTTTATAGTTCTCCTCGATTGACAATACTGCTTTCTTTTATATGTCAGCTAACGGCTCGCTTCAGGCATCCACCTGCAGCACCTTGTTCGGCTAAATTACTCCGTCTTTAACGGGCTTACTTGAGGGAAGGTCCAGGTACCATCCAGAATTTCTTTGCGCGGCCGGTACATCCGCACTGAATAGTTCCAGTCTTTGCTGATCGGCAGGTAGTTCACGCTTTTGGGATCCCCGCCGAAACGGATCGTGTAAGAGCCGTCTTCATTGGGTTTGGCAGAGAAGTTATTGTAGCTATTCAAGCCAAGATCGTTCGCTTCGAGATAGCCGTCCGCGTTGTAGACCGTTATGGACCAGAAGGCATCCACTGGCACATCTTTGACGGTCACTGAATGTGGCACCTTACCGTCGTTCTGTTCAACACTGTCGACAATGTAGGATGCGGCCTTGGCTGGCAAGCCTCCCCATCCTGCTGCGGCACCAACCAGATAGTCGACCGGGCGAACCTCGTCCTTGGTTCCGAAAGCGTATTTGGCGTCAAATCCTAGTGTCGCCAGGTCGCTGAGAGCCTTGCGCGCGGCCGTAAGCTGATCGGTGTTCCAGTTCGGAGCTTCGAACGGTCCTTTCCCGCCACCGCTTACCGTGATCTTGTCCTGGGCCGCGTGAGCTGTAGCAAGGTCGTCGGGATCACCCGCGTCATAAAAGGTTCGAATGGTCACCAGGGCGAAGCGTGTGCCCACCGAATCCTCGGTCAGTTCGTACGTCCCCGGTTCTGACTCTGCGATCATATAGTGATCCTGGCTGACGACATGCATCGACATGTAACGCCCACCCACCTCAGGCAGAGTGATCTTCACGGGGCTCGAGAGATCCAAGACCATCGAGGAGTAGAGTGTGTCCTGGTTCATGCGGATTGTCGGCTGGTTTTCCGGCGTAGTGGGTTCCCGCAAGTGAAAGAACTGGTCAAATCCAAGATTAAATCCTTCCATGTTGGCACGGATCATGTGGTCCGATTCGGCCCGCACAAAGTTGTCGACGTTCACTCGGACCTGTTCACCGGGCTCAGCAGCGGTTGCGACCGAAAAGGCCGAAAGCATGGCAAGGCAAAAGGTGAGGATTCGGCCTGTAAATAGACGGTTGAGAGTTTTTTTCATGGTTTAAATCTCCTGGGTTTGGTCTCTATTTAACTTCTACGGGTTCAGGGAATTTCCAGGTGCCGTCAAGGATCTCTTTCCGTGGCAGGTACATCCGGACGACGTAGTTCCATCCCGGCACGATATGGAGGTAGTTTGGCTGATCAGGATCACCTCCAAACCGGAGGGTTACACTACCATCCTCATCACGCTTGGCGGTGACACTATTATAGGAATAGGAATTGTGGTCGTTGATGGCGAACATTCCCTTGTCGTTGTAGACGGTGACCGACCAGAAGGCGTCCACCGGAACGTCACGAATCGTCATTGTATAGGCTGTCTTTCCGTCGTTTTTATCAGGAAACCCTCCGGTGTAGGTCGAGTCCTTTGCCGGGAGTCCACCCCAACCGACCGCAGCGCCAAGAAGCCAGTAGACAGGATCGAGATCGTTCTTCAGTCCGAATGTTTTGGAACTGTCGGTGGCAAAAGGCGCAAAAACATTGATCGCATTTCGCATCTTCTCCACCTCTTTTTGGTCCCAACCTGGCACGTTGTACTCGCCCTTGTCATCCTGCTTCACCTTGATGGCGTCCTGCAGGGCCTGTGCCTCTTTAACATCCGCAGTGTCGTTCGGATCGAGGAACGTCCTGACCAGCAGCATTACATAGCGCGTCCCCACGGTATCCTGGTCGAAGACAACTGTTTTGGGGCCGTACTCGGCCCAGATCGAATGATCCTGGGTGAGGACCATCAGCGATTGATAGCGATCACCCGAGTCCGGAAGTTCAACGGTCAGAGGGGACGACACATCGAAAACGCCCCAGGAGTAGAGGGTGTCCAGATTTGGACGAATCGTGTCTGTGCTCGTGACATCGTAGGCCCCACGCACGTGAGAGAACTTTCCGAAGCAGTCGAAATTTTCGGAGTAGGTTTGCATCTGAACGTCGGTCTCGGCCCTGACGTAGTTGTGTATCGTTACTTCAGGTGGTTCACTATTGTCTACATTTACAAGAACGGGTTCAGCCGCTAGTACAGGAAGATCAAGAAGACAGGCCATGCTTACTATGACAGTGGCCAGTCGATAACTTTTACTTTTTTTCATCATCACAATTTCTCGATTTTATTTTTGAATGGCTAATGCCAGCACTTTAAATCCATGGCTTTAAAGTGCTGAAAACCCCGTGGTATGGGAGGTATCAGCATCCGTGCAATCGGCGACTTTCTCTTTCAGGTAGCTCGCACTCTGCTCGGCCGGCGCCGTTGCCTGCTTGGCGTCCCGCCCTTTAGAAATTCGCGGTCGGCACCCCTCATGCCCACGCTTGGAAACTCCAGGTTGGAGGATCCGATGGAGTAGTGCAGTAGCGGGGTCGTAATCGCGCCTTCTTCTACTTACCGAGTCGGCGTCCCAGCGCACCACCGGCGCCAGCTCCCAGGGCGGCACCGCCGACACCGCCTGCTCCGGCGCCAACCGCTCCCCCTGCAGCACCACCTACTACGGCCCCTCTCTTTCCCTTACCTTTGGTCGTGACTGCTGCTCCAGTACCACCACCCAGAGCGCCACCGATGACCTTGCCGGTGCTTCCGCCAACACTTTTTCCTATTGCTGCTCCGGCAGCACCTCCAACTGCGCTGCCAACCGCTGTCTTGGCGGTGCTGTCGCGAGCTTCCGCGTTCATGAGTAAAAGGCCGCTACACAAGCCAATAACAACCAGAGTGTATTTCTTCATAATTAAAAACCTCAAAAAATCAACAATTTTCAATGTCAAGGAAACTCTGAACAAGTCGCTACGTGCCTTGATCAGAGTTTCCTTAACTATTGAGCCATCGCTTCGACTTCAAATTTACAATCCCTTATTGGTTTATGTCCTTTGGCATTAATAGATGCCAATTCAGTTTTGGCCTTCTCTATCTGGGCAAGAAATACCGGATCGCCATGCAGTCGAGCCACTGCTGCGGCCCCCATAAACCGTCCTTCTATCACATCGCTTTGCCAATGCGCGTTGCAAATCACGCGACTTTGCCCAAACGCCCTGCCTCTGGCAAGAATTGCATCAGCCCTGTCAGGTGCAAGCTCGGTCAGAATAAGCGCCCAGGCCCAGCCAATCGCAGTATGCCCGGATGGATAAGAGCCATCAGTTTTGAGTTCCGACTCGATTTCTGGCGTACAAACAGGTTGCTTGTTCACAACAAATGGTCGCTTTCGCTGGTGCTGGTTTTTGGCTGTATAGGTTGAGAGACCGGCATCAGCCACCGTGCGCCGCAGCAACATGTAAAGATGCGGCGTCTCCTGTTCTGTGATTGGCACGTTAAGCGCGCAGGAGAACGTACCCGCCGCTTGCGGGAATTCCAGGTTGGCATCTTCTATCGCCAATGCCCAGCGTGGCGAACCTTGCAGAGAAAGCGCTGCCTGGCTGACTGCCTCATCCAGTGCCAGTGAGGCAGAGCCCTCAGCTGGCGGCGGTGGAAGTAATGCCAGGCTATCGGGGTGGGCTTCAGATGCCAGGTATCCCTCTAAAATGCCCGGGCGTACCTCTGGTACGTCGGTTGGTATACTTTGCGTTTGAAGATTGGCACACCCTGCGGTGATCAGCGTTAATCCCAAAACGACCAGGGTTCGAGATGACATCAGTCTACTCATATCACTCCATCTCCATCATGCGCAGCATAAAGTTTTTTTCAACGCTTCTAATCTCCCAGCGGCGGTATTCTGAAATTCGAGGCCGGGTTAAATTTGTCGAACAGGTTAAACAGTGCGGCCAATTCAGCTTCATCTCCTTTCGTAACTTTTACCTTTTTTGACCGGATTTCTTCAGCCATATCAGCGGTGCCCAAATAGACCGATGCCCATGTTTTTCCATCCAGCTTCAGCACATAATCGGCCTTTTTCAGGTAGGTTGCAGGCTCGGGGACAAACTCNGCAACGCCCCTTCTGATGTGCAGGGCAACCGCATGGTCTTTCTGATCGGCAAACACGAACTCAATAACCTTGTCGGTGTCCTTACTTTTTCCTGGATCGATCCTGATGCGGTAATAATCCACAAAGGTCGCCGGAGATCCGGCGACAATCTCCGCAGCGGGCATAATAGTCAGCGGAGATTTGACTTTCCCTTCAAGCGCGAGGGCTTCTGTCAAGAGAAAGCCCCTGGCAATAGAGCCGGTTGTTCGATAGGCCAGTTGCCGCAGGATATCGGCTTTAAGCTGCCGCACTTCTTTATCCATGGGGTCTAACAGGTAAGCATTCTGAACAAGCTCCGCGGCCCAGGCATATTCTTTCTCATCAAACGCCTCCCTGGTCGCCTTGATTACCTTTTCTTTTCCACCNATGAGTTTCACTGTACGTGAAGCNGCTTCTTCAGGGGCAATTTTAAACAGCTTGGTGTTGTCCCAATCGAACCAGCCAATCACATGTTGATAAATCGCTTCAGGAAAATGAACGGATTCGCCGTATCCCTGGAAATTTTCAGATGTTTCATTAAAGTATGAAGGGATATTTACAAAATGCCGCAATTCGTCAGGCCCCATTCCCAGCATAATTCCACGCAAGGTCTGGTCGTAGGTAAAACTAATCTGATCCATGTAGGCGGTTAGTGTTTTCATGACCCTTTCTTCGCCTACAATAGCGCGAGCGTGAGTATTGAGCAGAATCTCTGGCTGCAGATCCCGGATAATCTTTAAACCATCGCGCCACACTAAAGGTGACCGATAAACTCCGCCACGAAGGGTGTAGAGGTTGGGGGTGCCGGGCCACAGGAAGTTGTTCAGCACAGCTTTCTTCTCCGGTACCCAGACCGTCAGGTTATAATCATCGGACATGTAGTCCGTGAAAAACTGCAGTTTAACCCCGAGCACCTCGAGTTCTTCGCCATTTTCGACCATCTTGGTGGCTGGCAAAAAAGCAATAGGTTTCCCCATATCCAGTTTGGGTGTTACGCCGGCATCCGGCCCTTTCTCAGGCAATAGCAGCCCGAAATGAGACATGGTACGAGCCGTTAGTATCGGACCGACCTCCGGAATCGCAGATGGCGCTCCTCCGCCCTGAAGGCTGCTTTCAACCGTTTCGTTGACTTTTGGATGGCCGATTACAAGCACATTCTCCGGATTGTCGACCAGGGCACCCGCGCCCATGGCATAGTGGGAGTGGCTGTAGATAATGACTTTTACCGGCTTGTCGCTAATTTTTTCAATGGCCTTGCGTATGTGCTCGGCTTCTTCCCGGGTGTCTCCGGTGTCATAGACGATCAATCCGTCATCCCCCTCGATCACCGTTGTATTAGCCAGGGAGTACCCGCCGATGCACCACACCCCGTCGGCAACTTTCTCCGTGGTCGGTTCGAGATAGGTAATCTTCGGGGTGGCCTCAAGAACTTCGGCGTTGACCCGAGCGCCATTGGGCGCCGTTACCAGATCGACGGGGCCACCCATATAGCGTGATAAGGGGGTGCTGGATTCAGCGGCCTGCAAATTAGTCGTTATGCCTGCGATACATGTCAGCATTGAGAATGCCAGGAAAATAGTCAATCGGCATTTCTCCAGTGTGTTCACTTTGAATCTCATATTATTGCTCATATAGATTAATTAGGGTCCATCTTCTTCAGGTGTTGCTATTCAGCAGATCACTGGGGCAGCACAATATTTGCCTGGAGTCGAAAGCGAAAACCTTCGGGTCCCGCTTCCGGGGATTCTACCCAGTAGCCAACCCCAGCCTGCAGGCTGACCGGCAGCTTGCCGAATTTGACAAGCTTGGCGACAGCGACGTTGATTGGTACCGCCCACTGCTCGGTTTCCCAGTTGTAGGTGGTTTCAGATTGAGCCGATACTGTCCAGGCGCTCGGCCAGGTATAAGCCACGAAAGGCTGCATGAACGAGTTGCTGATATTTATGCGATCCTTGTCACCGGCGAATGACCAGACATGATTTGCCAGTAACCCTATCGTCCAGGGACCATTCAACTTGAGTGCGATGGCAGCAGGTCCAGCTCCCCATTTTTTTGCCCCGAGCAAGGAGTCCGTCGCCGTCGGCAGCAGCAGTATCGGACCGACGCCCCAGATCAATCCTCCAGCTGTGGGTTCTTTCGGCGATAAGAAGAGACTCAGAGAGGTATCACCCAAACCAAACTGCGACCCCGCACCGGGAAATATCTCCTCCTGGTAGACGATTGGCATGATCGTTCGAGTAATCATATTCCAGTCTGCATTGAGTTCGAACGGAATCACCGGTTGCACGTTTGCGAAAACCTTGGTTCCATCGTCTGCAAGTCCGAGATTTTGATCAACATTCAACTGGATCGGCACGGTCACGATGTTTGCTACTGGATTTGTCAGTTCCTGTGCGAGGTCTGCATCACTCTGGGTAGCCACTGCCGGGGCAGTAAGTCCAAACAGTGCAATGGTCACGGCGGCAATGGCCATCAGATTTCTATTCAGTCTTTTTCGCAACAATTTCACTCTCCGGTAGATGTTCAGTCCCACCAGATTACTGGGCGACCGTTACAACAGCTCTTCATCTGTGTGGTTTCTCGCTGGAAGACACTCCAGGACTCAATCTGGTTCTTCCCAATTTATTTGCCCGGGGACAGCGGAACCAAATACAAAATTGAGTTTATCAGTAGCAAGCGGGAATGCAGCTGTCATTTTGCGACAAGTAGTCGATTGTTATATAGTTTGAAGCACCTCCCGAGCGGTAACCGGCAAATGGAACAACAGTTTTCTCACAGGGCAATTCCTCTGGCCAGGGCGGTGTCACTTCTTCCCTATACGCGTCTACTCCATTCCATGGGCGCGCCGGTCGACCGGTTACTGATGCGTGCTGGAATTCCTTCAAATCTGCTCAGCTATCCCGCAGCAGCCGTTCCCGTGGAGAACGCTTTCCAATTTTTCGAATTCGCATGCAGGACGCAAGGCAGTGAGCATCTCGGACTTCATGTTGGCCTTGCGACCTCGCTCGACGATCTCGGCCCCTACGGAGAGATGCTGCAGAATGCTCTCACGATTTATGACTACCTTCGCAAGGGTATATCACTTTACAACATGCTGAACACCGGACAGCGTTTTTGGTTGTCTGACCACGGGGATGAGCTGCGGCTCAATTTTGCGTCCATGGTGGATTCAGAGATCGGGGTCTATCAGTCAGAACTCGAGAGCCTCGCCATCACCATCGCGATGTTCAAGGAAGCTGCAGGGAAGGAGTGGTCGCCCAGGGAGATCAGCCTGGCCTACAGAAGTCGCGAAGCGATTCCAGACATCGACCTCTATGCCGGGTCACGAATTTTACAGGGGACCGGGGAGAGCTACTTCACGATACCCCGGACCATATTGGGACTGCGTTTCCCCGGTGGCGGAAGCATTCGGGCAGAGGAAAAGGGGTTGCTTAAAGGGCATCCGTTACCGGAGAATCTTCACGGGCTGGTGCAACTGCAGATTGAATCCATGTTTTCCAGGCGACCGGTGCAGATTGACTCCGTGGCGGAAACCCTGGCGATGAACACGCGCAATTTGCAACGCTGCCTCGCGAAACAGGGTTTGAAATATTCACACATATTAGCTGAAGCCCGCTCGCGCCAAGCTGTCAGCTGGCTGGAAAATAGCGACAAACCAATAGCAGAAATCGCTTCAGATCTTGGTTACCAGGATGCCTCAAACTTCACACGCGCATTTCGTCGACAGGCAGGGGTTGCGCCACAGCTCTTCCGAGACAATGCGAGAAGGAGGTAGATTCCGGTCAGAAAATTAGCTGCCAATTCATGGAACAACCAGCAATGTCTCGGCAGAGGAACAA
>JGI24023J19991_10003060_pt1 | contig 11902 bp, 16 predicted proteins | sample Cruoilmetagenom1_FD_19991 | JGI IMG/M metagenome (IMG submission 19991)
CGGTCAACTCGCGGCCGACAACCCTGATGCCTACCTTCCCGACCTCGCCATGTCCCTCACCAACCTCGCCATCGGGCTGTCCGGGATGGGGGATCGTGAAGGCGCGCTCCGCTCTGCAGAAGAAGCCGCCAAAATCTACGGTCAACTCGCGGCCGACAACCCTGATGCCTACCTTCCCGACCTCGCCACATCCCTCAACACCTTCGCCCTCTGCCTGTTCGGGCTCGGAGAGTACACAGAGGCAAAAGAGAAAGCCGGAGAAGGTATGCGTCTGTTGCTGCTTTTCGCAGAACAGTTCCCTGCAAGGTTCGGTTCCAGGCTTGCAGACCTGGCTCGAACATATAGAAAAGTTATGAATGCCTGCGAAGAAGTAGGTGAGGAAGACGAAGAATTCTTCGCCCAGGTCGTGGCCGTTCTCGGGAAAATAAAAACGGAGTGGTGAAATCCGGATGGTCCCAGCCCTGAGAGCGGGTAACTTCCCGTTCAAGGTCCGAGCCTGGCCTCATATGGTTGTCTCGGATGTTCCTATAGATGCCAGGTGTGAAGTTTGAGGGTGTTGAGGTTTGTTCGGAGTGTGCGGAAGAGTTGTTGTGCGATGTAGCGTTTGTGGTGGCGGATCACTTCTTTTTTCGTGAGGTTTTTGGCAGTTCGCTGTTCTCTGTAGTTTTTGGTCTTTTTGTAATAGGGCAGCTGGACGATCGCGATCATGTGGAGAGCATGATTCGTGTTCTGGTTGCCTGTGTTGTTGATCCGGTGTCGAATGGTGTGGCCTGATGACGCGGGAATCGGTGTGGTGGCACAGAGATGCGCGAACGACGGTTCAGACCTGAAGCGGTCGATGTTTTCATCAGCGGCAACAAGTAACGCGGCAGTGTGTTGTGTCCCGTAGCGAAACTGTGCCACCGTCGTCGGAGCGGCTGCTGTCATAAGTATTGTCAATGACAGGGCATCTGTTAACGCAGGTTCCTCTCAAATCACACTTGACCCAAACCGGTCGCTGGTTGTCGTTCCCAGGTAGGTTGTTGATATGAGAGGGGTCTTCTGGTTCGGTTTGGGTAACCAAGGAATCCAAGTCGAGAGTTCAGGAGGTTCTTGTGGGCATCGTAGTGCCCGGCTTACTCCTGCGGGCAGACGTTTGCTCGTGCATCGTATTGGGCAGGGGGGGGTTGGCAGGTTGCCCATGTTGCCGATGTGATGGGTGTGTTACGGGCAACCGCGTATGAATGCTTAGACGCCGGGGTGTGGAGGGAACTGCGGGTCTTGAGGACCGTATTTCGGGACCGTAGCATTGTCCGGATCGGACTGGGCCTTGCAAGGTCAATCATGTTCTGCGATTGCGACAGCAAAGGTGGGGGCCGCATCGGGTTGGTGCTGTTTTGGGGATGGTCCGTTTGATCGTGTACGCGATTCTTTTGCGGGAAGGTCAGAGCCGGTTGCGTGATTTTGATTGGATGTCAAAACGTCGTGTCCGTCGTTGTGTCCGTTGTTGTGAACGGGCCTGGCCAGGTGAACTTTTGCATGTTGGGGTGGAGAAGCAGGGCAAGATTCTTTCTGGTGGGGGTTGGCGTACGCGTGGAGGTGTCGGTACTTCCCGGTAGTGTGGCAGAGTGGGTTGTGAGTCTCTTCATGTCGCGGTTGGTGATCATTCTCGCTTGGCGTATGTTGAACTGCATGAGAACGAGAAAGCAGATGCTTGCGTGTTGTTTCTTGGAATGCGGCCGTGTTTTTTGCTGTGCATGGCATTCTCAAGATTGAGGAAGTCCTGATCGACCGAGCCTTGGTTTATATCTGCTCGGCCGCGTTCGCTGAGGCCCTCCCTGCAGGGGACAACTTCGATTGTACGGGTTCCTCATTTTGGTATCGAACTCGGCACAGGCACGATTCAGGAAGAACACGATACGAACACAGACTCAGAAGAAATATTCTTATTTGTGGTCGGATCACTTGTGAGTGTGACCACGCTTGATACTGAAATACTTGGGACGGCCGGGCATGCTATTCGTGTGGTGTTGCGTTTTCTTGGTCCGGTTTTTCTTGGTCTCACGGTGTTGGCAGTGCGGGGGCGAGTGAAACACGACTCTATTTGTGAGGCGAAGGTGTCTTGGTACCGGAAATGTGGTTCGCTTTCAGGAGTCGTTGGGGGTGAGTGTTTTTTGTTTGTGCTTGGCTGTGGCCAGGCCGCGGTGAGGCCGCGGGAGGTTTCTTTTGTGGCTGTTGTGTTAGGGGGCGCGTCGTGCTTCGGCTTCGATCTCGACCTTCCATTGGGGGTCGAGTAGTCCTTGGACGATGACCATTGTGGCTGCAGGTGGGAATGCGCCGAAGACGTGACGGTGGGCACGTCCGACTGCGGAGGCGTCCTCTCGGCAAATAAGAAACATTCGGGTACGCACGACTTGTGAGAGGTTGCTTCCTGCTTCCATGAGTGTATTGCCAATGATTTCCAGGCAGCGTGCTGCTTGTGTTTCGGGATCGGGGTGGCAGGTGCCATCGGGCCGGATGGGGGCTGTGCCCGAGACGAGGATACGGTTCTCGAAGACTACTGCACGAGAGAAGCCGATTTCTTTTTCAAAAGGGGAGGCGGAGGAGACGCGCAGCAGATCGTGATCTGGGGGAGTGGGCACTGTGTGGCTTTCTTTGCGTGCGAATTTCTTTGAAGTTTATGTTTTTTGTGTTGGGGTGAGTCCTGCCTGATCTGCGATCCTCTGGGTTTTTTCCTAGGATCAATATCCTATGAGGCAATTTTTTCCTGCTTCCGCTTTGTCTTCTGCGGAGCTTACGCCGGCATCTCGNCTTTCTTCTCTTCGCTCTGGCTTGCTTGCTTGGTCGGCGCTGCACAGGCGCGACTTTCCNTGGCGGCAGACGCGAAATCCTTGGGCGGTGCTGGTGAGTGAGATCATGCTGCAGCAGACCCAGACTGCACGTGTGATCCCTCGGTATTCTGCTTTTCTTGCGGCTTTTCCGAACCCGCGAGCTTGCGCGGCTGCTTCTGTGGGGGATGTGTTGCGAGAGTGGGCAGGGCTGGGGTACAACCGGCGTGCAGCAAACCTTCATGCCGCGGCTGTTGTGCTCCGAGACGATTATGACGGGTCGGTCCCGATGAGGCTGGAGGATCTTTTGACTTTGCCGGGAGTGGGGCCTTACACGGCACGGGCGGTGCTGGTCTTTGCTTTCGAGCAGCACCATGGAGTCGTGGATGTGAATGCCGGGCGGGTTTTCGCCAGGGCTGTGGCCGGGCGTTCTTTGCGCAACAAAGAGGCACAAGAACTCGCAGATCAGATGGTGCCTGTGGGGGCTGCTTGGGAATGGAACCAGGCGATACTTGATCTTGGGGCGACGATCTGCGTGAAACACAATCCGGCTTGTGGGGAATGTCCGGTACGTAAAGCGTGTGCCTGGCGTGTCTGCTCCTCGCAAAATATGCCACAAGCCACAGAAACGGAAGCAGCGGATGCAGCAGATGCGACGGATGATCCTGCTGCGGCCAGCGCTGCAGCGGGCAAGTTACAGTCGCGTTTTGCCGGGTCTGACCGCCAGATTCGTGGGAGGATTGTGGATCGGCTGCGTCAGGGGCCTGTACCGCTGCCCCTCCTGGCCGAAAGCCTGGCCGAGAACCTGGCCGAGAACCTGACCGGCAGCAAAGGCGTGGCTGCAGATCCGCTTCGTGTGCGGCGTTTACTTGATGGGCTGTTCCGTGACGGGCTTGTCGTTTGTGAGAATGATATCGTTCGGCTTCCGTGAGTTTTTCGGGTCCTGCGCGCTGCCCTTGACCGGTGCGTGCGTGGCGAGCTGTGTGCCGCCTGCGGTATTCCTCGTCTGGCCAGGTTTTTCCCCCAGTCTGAAGTGAACTGTTCAAGAATCTTTGGGGTGGCAGCCGATCCTGATGATGGCACTGATTTCATCGGGGGTCGCATGACGGCATCGAATGCAGGTCTGTATCAGGACGGCAGGAATAGTGCGGAAGATGCTGGTCCCTCAGGGAAGGGTGCTCCTGATCCCAGCGAGGCCGCAACTCCAGTTCGCGCGAGCAATGTAGCAGCTGATGGGGACTGCTCTTTTGCGGATAAAGCCGTCGCGCCCCCGGACGTGACGGGGATTCAGGCGAAAACATGCACAGATGCTCCAGCGAAAGCCCCTGCTCCGGTTGCCCCGGAGACGTTTGAGGGGCGGAAACATTTTGAGCTGGAAGAGCACCATGCTTCTCCCCGGCATTCCGAGCCGGCTCGGCTTGTGGATCTATCCCGTTTGCGTGAACATACCGGTGAGGTTGGTGCGAAGCAGGACGATCGGAAATATCCTCATGTTTCTGATCCTTTCCCGGGGACTTCTCGGCCCACTACCCGCCTTTCGATTGGTTTACGTCCTTCAGGGTATCTGGAAAATAATACTGGGGATGATGGTGGATTCAGGGGGGCTGGGGGAAAGTCGGCGTTACAGGACTGGTCGATTGTTCTCAAGGCAGACCGTGACGAATTTGCCCATTCAGTACAGCAGGGAAAAGAGGCGCGGAAACAGCAGCGACGTTCCGGCGAAGACTACACATTTGTGCGGAGACTGTCTCGCTGGCTCATCGCTGTGGCAGTGGCTTTTGCGGTGTACACCCTCGTCATGTTTGTTGTCGGGAATGAGGAAACAAACGATGCGCCAGAAGTTTTCGTGCAGACAGCGAGAGACTTTGAGCGGGAAGTCAATCTGGTCATTGGACTTGAGCCGGGCAGCGATGCCCTGTCTCCCCCTGTGCAGGATGCGGTAAAACGTCTTACGCCCATTGCAGCATTGCTTGAGGAGCGTGCTGCAGCAGCAGAGATAGCCGAGAGCAGCCTGTATATGCAGACGGTAGAGCATATTATGGTGCTTCTGGAGAACGCGCGTCAGGCTGGGACGAGGGGAGATGACGCGGCTGTGCGGGTGACTCTGGCCCAGGTAGAAGCTCTCCATACGCGGCTGGTTGTACAGCTCGCACAGTTGTGACGGGACGTTTTCGGCTCTGCGCAGAGGCCGGGTATCGCTGATTCCACAGGTGGGCCGGCCGTTTGGCGTCTTATTGCACAAGATGTCTGTCTTGGTAGATATGTCGCGCACAACAAGAGTGGGTTTTCGCGAAGCCGAGTGTCAGAGCGCGTCTTCTGATCGCGATGTCTCGCGTTTTTCAGACCTGCTGGAACTTTTTTTGCAGCTGTTTCCAGGCGACCCTTCGAGAGGGGCATCTTCGAGGGAGATTTATCCAGGGGGGAACCCTTTCATGGGCCAGGCCCTGCTGGATTAGTGGGATGGGGGTTCGCGCAGCGTGTCGGGAGTGAGGTCGCGGATTTTTAGCGGATCAGCGGGGTCGGCATCGAGCAGCATTTGGGCGCACCGTTCGGCTTCTCTTATGTCGCCGAAGACGGCAGAGACTCGCATGAGTCCCTCGACTGCGTGAAAGAACGGTTGGTTGGGTTCGTGGTCGTAGGACACAAGCCCAGCACCACGCCAGTTGCTTCCGCGAAGCTTGTCGAGACTACGGTGATACCCTACGCGGTAGTATGCGTACGCTTCGACGTACTCTTTTTGGTCGAAGGCAATCTTCCCGAGCGCAGCCCATCCGGCAATGAAGTCCGGGGCTTGTTGCATGATGTCATTTAGCGCGGATTTAGGGTTCTGTGCAGTTTTTGCCTTTGCCAGGGCTTCTGTGCGTTCTGGCAGGTCGGGCGGCAACTTGATGCCGCTGGGATCAGTGAGGCCGAGAGCGGCGTAGTCGACCACGGGACTCCTTTGTATGGTGGTGCGGGAGAGACGTCTTCGTCTTTGCTTTGCGTTTCCCAGATTTCACAAAGACAAGACGAGTGGCACGCTAGCGGAAAAACATGTCTTTTGTGCCACTGAAGCAGGCGAATGCTACTGCACTTACAGTGGCTTTCTCTCTTGTGTCGCAGAACAGCCGAATGAGCGTTGACTGTTTCTGAAACTTCTTGACTGCGAGAGGCCGCTGCGATGCAGGAAGCAAAAACCTACAAGACAGGCCCAAAGTAGACAGATGCGAAAGAGCAGCCTGAAAGAACAGGGCTTTTGGGCTCCCCCGCGCAGAGCGGGGCAAACCCAATGACCATGGGCGCTGTTCAGTTGTTGAAGCGGCGTGTTTCGCGAATGATGTAGGGAAGCAAAGCCATTTCGCGCGCGTTGCGAATCGCGATCGCGACTTCTGACTGCTTCTGTTTTGACAAGCCAGTGACGCGCCGCGCGCGGATCTTGCCTCGCTCAGAGATGAAATTTTTGAGGAGTGCTACATCTTTGTAGTCAATATATTCGAAATCCTCGATACCGGGAACGCGAGGCCGCTTGCGTTGTTTGCGTTCCGGCTTCCCATCTTCCTTGCGCTTTTTCTTGGTTTTAGACTTGACTTTTCCCATTAGCAGACCTTATTGCGCACGTATTGCAGTATCATTTTTGTGCTCGCATTCTTCCCGGCATTCTCTGGAGAACGGCCCGCGTAGCGTTTGAGGGGACGCCTCAAAATGAGGCAGTTCCTCTGATCCTCCACCTTCTGATGTGTGTCAGTCGGTAGCAGAGGACAGGAGCGGGAGTATTGCAGGGACCTGGCATGTGGTACTGGTGCACACGCCTTTGGTATTGCGTTGTTCGCCTTGTCCCCCAGGCGCTCGCAAATAGCGAAGAAGTGCCGAACGAGCACAGCATAGCTGATACGCGAGGCACTCGCCTGTTCAGAATTTTTTCGCGAACCTTTTACTGTCCGACCTCTCGCCTGAGATTATCTCCCACTTGCGCAAAAGATCGAGCTTCCTGGGCATCGAGCGCAACACCTCCGGGGTTGTGGGGTTGCACGCCTCGGCAATTCAGGTGTCCTCCGATTTTTGCACCTGACAGGTTTATCCAGCCTTCAGTTTTGAAACTGTGAGTCCTGGGGTTGTGGGAGGAGCGAGAGGGGCGAAGGGTGTGCGGGGCGCTGTCGCTGGTCCTGGATGAGAGGGAAACGATGGTGTCTGGGGGGAAAATGGGTGCGGTTGTTCCTTGGAGGTTGAGATCAACGCGGATTGTGGCGTTGGCAAGGTTGAGTTCTCCGACGATTTCTGTGTTGAGGAGGTCGAGGGTGCTGTCAACGCGAAGGCGAGCGGCGCGCAGGTCGTTTTGCAGCCGGCAGCTGGATAGGGCAAGGGCGGGGCAACGCGCGCGTCTGCAAAGGTGGCTTGCTCGGGGAAGAGGCAGCCTTTGCGGTGGAGAGGAGCAGTGAGGAGGGCATGGGGAAAGTCGAGAGGACCTTTGATATGGGCGTGCTGGAGGTGAAGGCCCTTTGGAGCGAGGGACTGTGCGGGATTGAGACTGTGCGGGGTTGAGAAGAAGGGCCGTGAGGGTATTGGGGTGGATAGTGGCCCAAGTGTCAGGGTTTGCAGGATTTGTGGGTGGAGGGTGGGTGGAGGAAAGACAGTTGGGTGTCCTGTCTGGGCATCTCGTCCGACGCGTGCTGCTGCTGCCGTCAGGTTATCTGGGAGCCCTCCCGGAAGTGCTGCCATTGTGCTTTTTTTCTCCCCGAGGGGGTGTGTGCGTTGCTGTGATGTATGCGCGGCCCCGCGACATCCCCCGCCATTTCGGGGGAAACATGAGAGAACATTATTGTATACTTTTGTAGGGTGCCAGGAATTCGGCAGGCCGGAAGGGAGGCCTATCCAGGAACCACACCGAGGCGGGTTCGCGAGACGGTTTCCTATGCGTCGCTCTCATTGCCGGCGAGGTTTCCCTCGTTTTCGCCGATTGAGGGGCGGAGGAGGGGGTCTCCCAAATGGGAAGTATCGTTGACGCTTCGCAAAATTGGCCGGTCGCCTACAAAGACCAGGTGTGTAATGGAAGTCTGGTCAACAGTTGACACGAAAGTTCGGGCAGAGTCGTGCAGGGAAGTTAGGACAGCGGCGATAATGCCTGCGTGCGTTACGACCATCACTCGCTGATTCGCATGCTTCTGTGCGATTTCCCGCAACGTATCCATTGTTCGTTTTCGTATTGTTTGGTCGGTTTCTGCACCAGGAATGGCATCCCATGTGCCTTTCAGTACATGCTCAATGAAAGCCGGATGCCCCTCATGTGCCATTTTGCGGTAGAGNCCACCTTCCCAGTCNCCAAGAAAGACTTCCCGCAGTTCCCGCACGAGAGACGGCGTGTAGCCGAGTTTGCCGGCAAGCGGTGCCGCAGTCTGACGTGTNCGGTCGAGGTCCGAAGTGTAAATAGCGTCAATGCGGGCATGCAGAAGACGTTCAGCCAGCGATTCCGCCTGCTGCTTCCCATTCGGGGAAAGCGTGGGATTTCCCCATCCTTCCAGGTCGGGAAAGGGCTCTCCTTCAACATAGGCATCTGATTCGCCATGCCGAACCAACAAAATGTCGGTTGACCCCGGCGGAAATACCGGGAACCCGTGATTTTTGTATGTTTTCATTTTCTGTACTCTCTTTTGCCTGTATATAGCCTTGTGTCTGGCATGACGTGCAACCCCGTGTGTGGTCTTGTGCGCAACAAGGTCTTCCCCTGAGCCGATCTATTCTTCTGGTGTTCGGCATGGCACCCGACATGGTGCCCGACGTTTTTTTGCTCCCCACTCCCTGCAGGTTTGTCGAAAAGCAGCAAGGACCAGCAGCCGCCGGGAGCAGACTCCCCCTACCCCGGCGAATCTCTCTGGCAAAATGTTCGTAGGAAATGCCCGTATAGCTTGGCCGACCGTGTCGAAACCTGCGCGGGCACTTCTCGGCGACACGGCACTGGGTGGCACAAAGAACAAAACGCACCGAGGGAGTCCTCGCTTGTTTTCCGGTTCCCATTTATGGGCAACAATTTCGCCACTTTTCCTGAGGTCCCCACAGTTTTTTTCTTTTGTGCAAAACCCCGCCCCAATTTTTGCAGCATAACCCTCAGGCTAACCCCCAAATACGAATCCTCGCGAAAGCAGCAGATAAACAGGGAAATATCTCTGCATATACTTTTCCCTTCAAGGCAAAAATACGGCAGACAACACAAAAACCTGCAACAAAGAAAAAGCCCTAAAAATCCGACACCATCCCTTCCGCCAAGAAAACAATCGGGCAATATGCGAAGTGACCTGCTACTCTCCTTCCCCGTCTGAGCTGGTGAAGGCAACACCTCAAAACCAGCCCCTGGCGGCGTAGCCGAGTGGCCCAGGCAGAGGTCTGCAAAACCTTTTACGACGGTTCGATTCCGTCCGCCGCCTCCATTTTTTCGACCTGAAAGCCCAGGTCAACCCCTGGATGGTATCTATGGATACCGCACTTCGATGGCGAAAAGCCGATCTTGTGGACAAAAATTTGTCCGGTCTTTTCTTTTTGCATCCAGAACGCAGGAAAAGGGTACGTGCGGGGGTGTGGTTATTGCTTTTTCCGTGTGAAAAGATTCGGCGCGGTGTCGCGCTGGGTCGGGTCGGGGACCCTTTGGAAGCTCACTGTGCGTGGAAAACGGGGGAAAGGCGCGGGGTGGTGAGGGTTGGCTGTTGTTGTTTTGGTCGGGTTGGGTGTGTGGTGGTGTGCGGGTATTGCGTTTTTGTGATGAAAAGTCGGAATTGTGGATAGGGTTTTGTCCGGTCCTGGACTGTCGCACGCAAGAGGCAAGGAAGGCATGCGATGGGCAAGGGTCCACTGGAAAAACGCGGGAAGGATGCCTGGCTTTTGACGGTGTGGGGGCCGGACGGGAACGGCGTCCGGAAACGGTATCGGCGTACTGTGCATGTGCGGAGCCCCGGGCGTTACGGTCGTTCGCGGGCGAGGGCTTCCGTGTCGGTGTGGGTTGTGGAGCGGCGGAACATCGGGTTGTGTATCTCTAGGGGTTTTCTTTTTTGGTGGTGGGGAGGGCTGGTGAGGGTTTGCGGGCGTGGATGTGGGCGAGGGCGTGTTTCCAGTGGCCGGGTTGGGCCATTTGGGGTGCGAGGAGGGAGGTGAAGCGGTCTCGTTCTTGGGGGGTGAGGGCTTTTTGCATTGCTTCGTGGAGGGGGATGTCGAGGCTGGGGTCATGGAACGCGAGGATGAGCCAGGCGGCGAGGTCCATTGCGGCGTGTTGCCGGTCGATGTTGGTTTCTGCTGTCGCGATGCGGGTTTGGAATTCGAGCTTGCGGGTTTTGTCGTTACCGATGAGGTAGCGGGGGTCCCGGATCGTGACGGTTGTGTCGTCGGGGTAGCCGCCGCCGTTGATGTGGAGGGTGCATGTGCGTGTGTCGGGTGGGGTGTGGGTCATGGCTATTCGTTCGATGGGGGTTAGTAGGGGGTGGTGGTGTGGTTGTCGAGGATGGCCAGGACTCCCGGAACGCATCCCCAGTGTCCACGTGCCACGGGCTTGACGTCAAAGAGGGAGATGTTTTCTGGTCTTGCTACGAACCTCTCGAGCCAAATCGGTGATAGTGCGAGATAGCAGGAAGCCCGAAACATCGAGACGTCAGGTTTGGGAGAGGTCAACGTTGTGCCGCTTGGATGACGAACTTTGCTTGTTCAGTGAGGAATCCATCCTCGGACATCGAGCGTAGAAGATCCATGAGAGAGCGTTCGAACTCTTCCCGCTTTTCGCCGAAGAGGTCAGGAGCTGCAAAGGTTGTCGAGTAGAGATAGCCGAGGACCGCGTCAATGGACCAACGGCGGGTAACGTTGATGGTCACTTCTTCGACGTGCTTAAATGGCGTGGCAGCGAGGATCTCTGCGTATGGGATGTCGTGGTGCGTGAATTTCTCCTTCCGAGCCCGTCGCTCCTCACCAAGGAATGATTGGATAAGACATTTCGTTTCCCTTGCCCAAGGTTCAGGAGAATTCCAAAGACTTGAGTCGCCGAAGACAACGACGCCTGCCTTGGACGGTGTGGTGCGACTGAGTGATTCGAGTATTTCGATCTGATCCATCCAGTGAAACGCACGACAAATTGTCACGAGACGCACGTTTGGCCATTCCATGGCGGCGGCGATTTCAGCGGTTGCCTCGATCCATCTGATTGTTCTTCTTCTAGCGAGCTGTGCGCACCTCCCTGCAGCTCGGTCGAGCATGGCACGAGACGGATCAACGCCAGTGATGCAGTAGAATTTCGGGCCGAGTGCCTGTATGACTTGACCGGTACCAGTGCCAAGATCCAAGAGTTCATCCAGCGTGTGCAACTCGCCGATCCATGCCAAAATCCAGTCGCGAACTTCGTCAGGGATTCCTGGTCTGAACCTCGCGTACCAGTCTTCCATGTCAGCGAAGAGTGCCGAGGCGTGTCGGAAGTCATCGAGCTGCATTATGCGTCATCATCTCCATAGTCGCGGTAATCGCTTCGACTGCGCTGGCGTTGCTGTGGCAACGGAGAGCAGTACCAGGCGTGGCAATAGGGAAACCCGGATCTTTCAGTGACGGCGCGGTTGTTTGGCGATCGATAAGGATGGCTCGAGCGCCGATGGCCGTGGCGCCACATGCATCCTCGGTCTCGCTGTCTCCGATGTGGAGCATGCGTTCAGGAGGTATGTCTTCAGCAGTGAGCACGGCCATAAACGCGGCTGGGTCCGGTTTCGCTTTCCGGAGTTCACACGACTGATACATCCTATCGACAAAACAACTGAGGTGAGTGGGTAAAGGGATCGCGTCCACACCTGACACGTTCGACAATGTCACTACTCGCGCGTGAGCTGCAGCAGTGGCCGGCATGACCTCCGCGCCCTCGCACGGGAGGTCTTTGTGAATTGCACATGGTGCATGTTGAGCGAGAACGGCGAGGTAGCCGGTAAATGTGTCGGGGTGGCTGGTGAGGACGAGGTGACGTACGAGTTCAGGGTCATCCCCACGAAGGATGGCGGCCGCGACCACGCGGCGAGTGAATGACTTTTTTGGTCGTTGCTTGGTGTGTTTGCAGGGTGATTGTGTTTTTGTGTTGTCGAAGGGTGTGTTGTGTGGGGGTTGGGGCTGAG
>JGI24023J19991_10003061_pt1 | contig 11901 bp, 9 predicted proteins | sample Cruoilmetagenom1_FD_19991 | JGI IMG/M metagenome (IMG submission 19991)
GTGACAAGGTACTCATTCAATTTTAATGTGCTTTCGGATTCTGCATCGTCTCTATCCATTCCAATATCATTTGCTGGAAAGGATTTTCTTGTGGTTTGTAGTTTCAATCCTTTTGACAAAAGTTCTAAAGTAAAATTATCATTTAAAGTAAATGACAATGCTTCATTTAGAATAGCTGATTTAACTATGAGTTCATCAACAACTTCAATGTTTGAAGTACTTGGTTTGATGTTAACTTTTAGGATGTGGTGTATGTTTGTCTCTTGTGCGAACAATCCAATAGTAAGAAATAATACGGTAAATAATACTTTCTTTATCATTTTAGTTCCCTTATAATTAAAATTCAATCTATCTCGTTATTTGTAATAGTAATCACGATTTGGTCTTCGGAAAAGTAAATCCGTGTATTTGCCCTTTCGAAATAAGCCCACCAAAAAGAACGTCGGGTAAACTTTGTCTTTTAGCAATTGAGAAATCTCTCAGCTATACTTAGGATTAAAAGATCTCTCACAAAAAACAAGTTCGAGATGACAGCTTTTTTATATTCCGAGAACCAATTAGTGTTTAGTATTTATTGTCATTTCCGAATGTCTATATCAGAAATTCATTTGAAAGCTTTTCTGGATTCCCAATCAAGTTGGGAATGACAAAAACTTAATGCTAAACGATGGTAAATGTTTTAGTTTTTGCTATTTAACAAGTTCTTGGTTTTACACAGACTTCTTAAATCTGGGGCCATTTACCTTATAATAATTTGCACAGGATTTTCAACTTGTAAATATTTTTTTGCTGCACTTTTTACTTCTTGAACAGTAACATTTTTTAGGTCTTCCAAGAATTTGCTATCATAAAAAATATCATTGTGAAAGAACTTAGAATTGGCAAGATAATAAGCTTGATTAATGCTTGACAATCTTCTGAACATCATTCTCCCGAGATACATATTTACAGCTTTTGTTAATTCATCTTCAGTTATTTCATTTGCAAATTCTGGACTAAAGAAACCTGGAAATTGTGGAACAAGTTTATCAACATTTTTTGGCATGGTTGGAAGCTTAATATAAAACATTGCCTTATCGTTTAACATTTCAATTCCCGCACTCATTCTATAAGCCATACCTTGTTTTTCTCTAACATCAAATACTATTTTATCAGAAAGTAAAAGTGATAAAGCTTTTAATGCAGCACCATCATTTGCAGTTACATTTTTTTGAAATCCATAATAAAGATGAGATTGCTCACCGCCACCATCAATTTCTATTTCCTCTTCTTTTGTAATCTCATTAAATTCCTTTTGGTTAGCTGTTCCTGAGATAATTCCACTTGGAGCTGTCTTTGTAAATTCTGAAAAATATTCAGAGACTTTTTTTGAAGAAGCTTTTGAAACTACAGAGACAATCATATTTGCTGGAGTGAAATAAATATTCCCAAATTCTAAAAGACTTTCATATGTAAGCTCTGGTTCTGAAATACTATTTTTTTTATAAACAATTTTGCTTAATTTAGAATCAAATAATTTCTTCGCAGATTTACCATGCCCGCCCATCATGCCTCCTGGCATTCCAGAACTATTTGATTTTTCAAACTCATCTTTAGTTGGAGCAAATGATAACATCTGTTTATTAAGAAATTGTATTGCCTCTTGAAGATTGTCTGCTAAACCTTCAACACGAATGTAACCAAAAGATGGGTCCAGGTAAATATTATCCATAGGAATAAATGGATTGTCATTAACAGTAAAAGTAAATCCATATTTCGAAATTTCTTTTTGAACTTCTGGGGACTTCATTCTTTTACCAAATAAGGCATGCCATTTTTTTGCAGCATCTTTCCCAAACTTGGATTCGTAAGAAGACTTATGTTTTACCAGATAATGAACAGCTAATAAGTTGCTTTGTTCATTTTGTTTTACAATTAATTCTGCTGTGTTTCCAGTGCTTGGAAAAAGAACAGGCGTATTAGATTTTTGTGAACCAATCTCTGAAGCTTTTGCTTTTGGGTGTTGAACTATTACAATTGGTTTGTTTAATAGTCTTAATTTTGCTAATTCGGTAGATGCAAGCTTGTAACCATCGCCACTATAAGATGCAAGTATTGCTTCAATTCCTTCTTCTGCAAAAAGTCCTGCATTGTAAATTCCAAACATGTGAGGCTTTTCTGTGTTTTTTAAAAACCTTGTTCGTGCTTTAACCGATTCTGTATTAACTGCTTCTTTTGATAGTTCAAATTTTGTTTTCCTAAGAGTGGAGATTAATTCATTCCCAATATTGTCTAGGTTTGTTTGGTCGCTTAGTTTTAAAGAAACTTCTAAATAATTCTTAACCGGAGTTTCTTTTGTATAAAATTTAAATTCTTCAACTGAATCATTAAATTTTTCATTTAGATTCGATTTAATAGAATCTACTTTATCATCTAAAGACATTTCAAGTAATTCATAAAACTCTTTGTTTGTTGGAGTTTCAAGCTCAAAGAATATTTGCATTTGCAAATCTTTCCCACTGTAAAAACGATGAAAAACGTTTTTATCGTTATCGCTTTGTGTAATTTTGTTAAAACCTGTTGCAAGTCCACTATTGATAGGATAAACCACACTGCCTGGCTTAACTATTCCGTAAATATCTTTTAGACTTTTTAACATATTTTCAGAATCAAAATTTCCTATAACACTTACAATCATATTGTTAGGAACATAATAATTTTTATAGAACTCGTAAACTTCATCGCGATTCATATTCTTGATGGTTTCATAAGTGCCTAAAGTTGGCAATGATAATGCATGTCCTTTATATAAAATAGATAATTTATTTCTGTCCAATTGTTCTCTAGGATTGGCAAGACTTTTTGCAATTTCTTCAAGCACAATGCCTTTTTCTTTTTCAAACTTTTTTTCTGGAAGGACCGAATTAAAAAGCATACCAGCCTGCAACTCCATACCTTTTTCAATATTTTCAGTTGGTGTTACCATCATAAAATTTGTATAATATTCACTAGTGTTTGCATTGTTATATCCACCAATTTTATCAGTAGCATCATATAATTCTTTTTGTTTCAAGGTTGTGGTGCCGTTGAACAATAGATGTTCAAGCATGTGACTCATTCCACTTGTTGCAAAGCTTTCGTATGCCGATCCAACTTTTACAACAGTATTAATTCCAACCATTGGAAGTCCAGGTTTTTCAATTAGAATAACTTGAATTCCGTTATCAAGCTGATGAATTGAAACACCATTTGGCAAAGTGTTTATTTGTGTTTGGGCGTTTATATTTATGCAAATAAGCGTTAAAACTATAAATGAATTTATTAACAAGAATTTTAAAGACTTCATTTTTGAGACTCCAATTAATTTTTTTAAGAGGTAAAAAATAATTAAATAACGGATTGTTTACTAACTTAAACTATTGATTTAAATTTATAAATCTATTTATTGTGATTGGTTAGTTTGTTAATTAGTATTGGAATGAAATTATAATTATCAGTGTGTTATTATGAAAAATATAATAAAAATTAGTTTAGCCATTTTTGTGTTTATATTTGCAGCATGTCAAGAACAAAGTGATACACTTTACGAAGAGAATGCAATTTTAATTTGGACTGGCGAATATGAAGTTGATGGTTGCGGCTTTTTTGTAGAAATAGATAGTGTTCAATATAAACCTCAAAGTGAAAGCGTTGTTTCGCCACATTTTAAAGAAAGAAATAGGGTAAACGTCACTATACAATATTTAGATTTGCAATATGATATAGAATATTATTGTGACGATTTACCTGAAGCTCAAAAAGTAGGTGCAATTAGAATTATTTCACTTGACGAAAATTAAAGTTAAATTCATCCTAAGTTAAAAATCAATCTATCCACCAGAAAGCTGAATTGAAGTAATTACCCATAGCATATTTGCGAGAACAAAGTAAGCAATAAAAGTCATTACACTAATAACAATGCATGTTGTTTTTACAGTTGATTTTTCTTCTTTCCGTTTTACCATTTGGCAAAGTTTATAAACCATAAGAACAACAATGCTGAGCAGAATTAATTGAATAACAACTAAAACTATCCAATCACTTGTTGACCTTATAATTTCTTGTTGAAGTAGTATTAAAGATAAATTATTCATTTTTATTTTTTTAAAATTTTTGAAATAAGTTTGTCAAATTTTTTGCCTTTACCAAATGCTTGTTTTTTCTTGTTAAGATATATGAGGTCTAAAAATCCTTGCTTAACAAGAGTTAACAAGTCAGTTCTTGCTGTTTGATTAGAAACGCTAAGTCGAGTTTCAATTTCTTTTACAGTAAATAATAGGTTAGGCTCTTCGTATAACCATTTTAACATTAGTGCTTGTCTTTCGTTTACACCTTTTATTTTTTGGAATTCAATCGTTTTTTTCTTTTCATTTATTTTTCTTTTTAAATAATTTTTCAAATCTTCAAAAGCGGAATCCATTACTTTTAAATTGTAATTGATGAAATATGTAATATCATTATCGTCAATCTCGCTATATTGAAATGCTCTTGCATATTGAGTTCTTGTTTTCACAATCAATTTTGATATTGAAAGAAATTCAGTAAGCCAATAACCTTTTGAAAGCAAATACCAGTAGAACAATGCTCTTGCGGTTCTTCCGTTTCCATCAACAAAAGGATGGATGTAGCCAACCATAAAATGAATAATACTTGCTTTAATTATTGGGTGGATAAAATATTTTTCTTTTTCATCATTAAAAAATGAACATAGGTCAGAAATCAATATGTTTAATTCTTTAAAGTCCGGTGGTGTGTGATGTACTTCTCCATCCATTGGATCAACAACTTTCGTTTCATTGTCTAATCTAAATCTTCCTTCGTCTTCCGAGTTATCTAAGGTTTTACTTGTAACTAATTTGTGAATATTCAGTAATGTTTCTTTTGTTAATTTTTGTTCTTTGTTTTTTACTATGTACTTAATAGTTGTGTAATTATTAACTATCATTTGTTCGGAAGTGTTTTTAGGTTTTTTATCTTTCCTCAACATTTCTTTTGCTTTCTTGCGTGTTGTAATTGCTCCCTCTAATTGACTTGAAGCAATAGCCTCTTCCATTATTGAACTTATTAAGTAACGTTGTTTATCACTTTCAGGAATTAAACTTTTACTTTCTAGATTTCCCCCAATGCTTAAATCAAATTGATGTAGCTGTTTTTGAATTAAATCAGTTATGTTAAATTGAAATTTATAATTGCCAAATTCTATCCTCTTTGAATCAAAAGATCTTTTCATTTTGATTAATATCCATAGTTCTTCAAGCGTTAGATCTTTTGGTGGTTTTTGATATTTGATTTTGTCCCAGTATAGATACTTATCATTTAGTCTGTTTAATAAATTACGGATATGCTTTTTATCCCTTAAATCAGCTACTTGAGGTGATAACCCACCATATACCCAATTTGGTGCACTGTCTAATTTACGCATTATAATAATCTCCCAATTTAGGAATGATTGGGCATGATGCATGTCTCCTAATTATTCCTAATTAGTGCAAAATTAGGAATAATTAGGAGAAAAACAAAATTCTTATTTCTTAATTAATAAGGCCACATTTTCAATATGATAGGTTTGAGGAAACATATCAACCGGTTGAATTTTAATTAATTTGTATTTTTCTTCACAAAGTAATTTTATGTCCCTTGCTTGAGTTGTTGGGTTACAGCTTACATAAACAATTTTTTCGGGTGCTAAACTTAGAATATCTTTTACTGTTTTGGGATTCATTCCGGCTCTTGGTGGATCAGCAATTATCACATCAGGATTTGGAACTTTTTTCTCTTCCAATTTATAAAGAAATGATTTATTTAAATCTGCCTCAAACGATTTTACATTTTTAATATCATTAATTTTGCAATTATTCTTGCCATCCTTAATTGCAGTTCTAACTGATTCAAAACCAAAAACTTCTTTTACAAATTGAGAAACAAAAATTGAAATTGTACTTGCTCCGGAATATAAATCATAAACAATTTCATCATCTTTAAAATCTGCAAAATCCAAAGCAGTTTGATAAAGGTTTTTAGCTTGTAAAGTGTTTGTCTGGAAAAAAGAATTAGCACTTATTCTGAATTTATAATCTCCAATAGTATCATAAATATTTCCATCACCATAATAAACATTTTCAAAATCGCCATAAGCAACCTGTGCTTTACGCAAATTCACATTATTTACAACAGTAGAAACAAAAGGGAACTCGCGTGTCAAATCATTTGTGTATTCCTGCATTAATCTTTCATCATCAGTAAATGTAACTAGGTTAACCATAAATTGATCAAGACCAAAAGACTCGCGTAAAACTAAATTTCTTAAATAACCTTCATTGCTTCTTGTATCATAAATAGAAGTTTGGCGAGACTTGAAAAAATCTCTTGTAAAATTTAGAATGTCAGTTCCTCTATCGGTTTGAAGAAAGCACTCCTCAATATTAATTACCTTACTAAATACTTTTGGCACATGAAATCCAAGTGCAAAGTTCTTGTCCAAAGTTTCAGTTTCATTTATTTCGTCGGCAGTAAGCCATCTTTGCGGAGTAAAAGAAAAATCCATTTTGTTTCTGTAATNATAAATTTCTTTTGAACGAATAATTGGTAGCATTTCAAACTCGGAAAAACCACCAAGTCTTTCAAAAATATCTCTGACTTGTTCATGTTTATATTTTGCTTGAGCTTCGTAGTTTAGATCTTGTTGTTTGCAACCACCACAAACTCCAAAATGTTTACACTTAGCTTCTATTCTTTCAGTTGATGGCTTAATAACCTCAACGGTTCTAGCTTCTCCGTAGGATTTTTTTAGCTTGAATATTTTTGCTTTTACAATATCTCCAGGATAAGAATTGTGAACAAAGATTACATACTTTTTATCGTCTTCAGTATTAACATGTTCAAGCAATGATTGATCAATGCGGACAATTCCCTTACCTTCAAAAGCATATTTTTCTATTTCAAATTCTACGATGTCGTTTTTTTTCATAATTTTTATTTTTAGGGTGTTTAAGTTATTTTTTAAAGTAGTAAGTAATTGAATCCTCAGTAATTAAAACTTTATGTCATTGCGAACTTAACGATTTTTGTTGAGTGTGGCAATCTGCCAAATATATTTCATTCAATCACTGACCGTTTATCTTTCAACAGATTGCCGCGTCGTAAAATCGCTCCTCGCAATGACATCATTTTTCTTTATTTATCATATTGAGGAAGTTTTTTATGAACAACTGAAAAATCTGAATTATAATAGTTGTGAGATTTTTCATTTCGACAAAAAGTCTCAATTCAGAAGGACAAATTCTTAGATTTACCTTACAAATTGTTCCATACTTCGACTCCACTCAGCATGACATTTATTTGCGATTATTTCTTCTTTAAAAGCAAAGCTTCAAATCCAATAAACTTATCAGCTCCATGCCTTAGATACGCTTTGCTTTCATGACTAATTTTGTTAACTAATTTTTTATAATACGATTTTTCATTCTCAGTTAAATCTACAATTCTCTTTCTAAGCATATTTTCATTTGTTGAGTAATATTCATTAAGTGTAAACGAAATATCTAACTGATCAATAAGTTCTAAATTCCTATCAGAATAATATTTTTCCAATTCATTTCTAAGCATTGGATTGATATCAGAGTTTTCAAATATTTCTTCGACATAAATTGGAGCTTCACTTTGTAGTTTTATTACTTCACCAATACAAAAATAAGATTCGGTTTTGAGAACTCTCTTCAGCTCTTTAACAATTTTATTTCGTCTAAAATTAGAAATTGAACCTTGAGCAAAAACTAAATCAAAAGTTTCATTATCATAGTCAGTTCGTTCAAAATCCATTAATTTAATTTGAATAGAATCGTCTTCAGTCAATGATAGCTTAGAGTTAATAAGAGAGTCATAATCCTCAACAATAATTTCAATATTCTTAGCGGATTTGTTTTGTAAAGTTTGAGCTACTTGAACACTTCCGGAACCAACAACAAGGATGTTTAAGTTTTCAACTTCTACTTTATTTAGCAGAAATGAAATTTGTTTGTTCAATCCGGGGAGCAATACAAAGTTTGATTTTTCCATAGCGTAAAGATAAGAAGGTGATTTTTTGAAAGCTAAAAATATTTGTGAAATAAATTTATAAATTTTGTCATTTTAAAATGACAACTTTAGGATAACGCAGATTGCAAGCAATCCACGATACAGTTAAGTCTTAATTACCTAAATACGAATTAACAATAGTTTTCCATTCGCTATTATCTATTTCTTTTAACAATATTCTATTAATTTTTTCTCTTAACTCACTATTTTGAGGAATTGCAAATCCGTAACTAATTGGGTTGAGAACAAGGGGCAATATTTTTATTTGGTTCGAAATGTTATTTGTTTTTATAAAATATTTTAATATTGGCGCATCGTAAATAAAAGCATCTAATTTGTTTTCTTGAATCATAGAAATACCAGCTTCTACATTTTCGGCGGTAATGAAATTTACTCCATTTTGATTTAAGTATTCTACACTTGATGAATTTACAACTGTTCCAACTCTTAAATTATGCAAATCGTTTAAATTACTAATGTCATATTCTAAGCTATCAACAGTAAGTGCGGAAGCTATTGCTGCGGTAAAACCAGAGATCATAATTAAGCCTGCAAACATCCAAATAAGTGCGATAGTTCTTCCGCCTATTGTTTTAGGAGCTTTATCACCATAGCCAACTGTCGTCATTGTAACAGCTGCCCACCAAAAGCTTGAGCCCAAACCTTTTGTAACTCCGTCGCCAAATTGTTCTTTATTCTTTTTTCTTTCAAAGAGCCAAACAAAAAATCCCACAAGAAATAAGACTAGAAAAATCAATAAGACAACATTTAGGAATTGTTTTGAAAATATATTTTGTGCAACACTTAATAAGTTGTTTTTAGATTTGTTGGTTGTTGCAATGCTTAAACCAGTTGTAAAATATGGATGAGTAAAATCAAATAATTTTTCTCTTTCTGATGTAATCGTTAGTGGAGAAACAGCAACATCAACTTCTTTATTATTTACGGCATCAATAAGTTCTTGCAAACCAAAAACTTTAGCTTCATATTCAACATTTAACTCTTTGGCTATTTTATTCCAAAGCTCAAATGATATTCCACTAAACTCATTTCCATTATTAATCACGAATGGTTTTGCAATTTTAGTACCGACTATTATTTTTGCTTTTTCATTTCCTTGGGCAAATAGCAAAATGCTAAAAAGGAAAAAGATAGAAATGATTAGTGTTCTTTTCATGGCTTTATAACTCAAAATATATTCTTAGCAAATATACAAAAACCAAAATTGTTTTAGATGGTTGATGATAAACAAACCTTTGAGGGTTTGCATACTTATTTTGAAAACAGTATTTGTTTTAATATAAATGATCTTTTAAAAATGTTAGAAACATCGAAGGTTTTTTGTTGGCTATTTCTGTTTGTGTTGCCTAGATTCCCAATCAAGTTGGGAATGACAAAATGTTTTATTTTACAGAAGGTCTATACTATTAACCCGAGGGTAATTAATTGAAAAAAATATGTCATTCCGATTTGGCAACGTTTTTTGTTGACAAGACCGGAATCTCCAACAATAGCAAGAGATTCCGGTCTTGCAAAGAACGCAAACCGGAATGACAACATACTTAAATCTGAGATATTAAATATCGTTCTATTACTGTCTGAATGATAAACATGTTTCGGTATTATAAAAAATTATCTTTTATAAGATGAGTAAGATTGATTAATGTTTGATGCTAAATTAAGTAGAATGCAATTATTAAAACAACAACATAAAAGATGGCAAGTGCAATTTTAAGGTTACGTTTCTTTTTGAATAGTTTTGGATAATGATCTATGTCGTGAGGATATATAAAATCATAAGGAGACGATCTATCCGTTTTTTTGTCGTTTTTGTTCATGGTTATATTTAAAAACTAAAAATGCCAGGCGCTTAAAAAGTGTCTGGCATTTTTGGTTGTACTTTTTAAAATTATTATTTCAATAAGACCATTTTTTTAACTGATGAAAAATTCTTTGTAGAAATTGTATAAATATAAATTCCACTTGCCAATTGATTACCAGCAGATTGAGTATCAAATAATACTTGGTGATATCCGGCTTTCATATCTTTGTTGAAAAGTGTCATTACTCTTTGACCAAGCATATTGTAGATATCTACAGCAACTTTAGCATCTTCAGGTAATGAAAATTTAATTTTTGTTGATGGATTAAATGGATTTGGATAATTTTGATATAATTCATATTCACTTGGTAAAACTTCAATTTCAACTAAATCTGAATATTCAAATGTTCCATCTATATCTATTTGTTTAAGTCTGTAAGCAAATTTTGTTCCGCCAACTGGATTTTTATCAACAAAGCTATATAATTTTTGTGAGTTTGAATTACCAGAACCTTCTACGAAAGAAATTTTGTTCCACTCTACTTCTTCTGTATCTTCAACCTTAATAGATCTTTCAACTTCAAAACCATAGTTGTTAACTTCTGTTGCAGTTTCCCATTGTAGATTTACAATGTTACCTTTTTGGTTTGTTGCTGAGAATGATGATAATTCTACAGGAAGAGGAACAGATTGTAAAGCTGCTGGGATTGTTTCTTCAGTTCCAGTTATTTCAACATTGCTTGCATCAGTTGCGAAAAAATTGGGTAAACCACCTGACCATGATATTTCGCCATTAACATCCGCCATAGTATATTGAATTGTCACTCTAACAACTTTTGTCCACGAAGAACCACTTACAGTTCCTCTAGGGCCAGCAAAGTTAAAAGTATATTGGTGTTGAATTCTACCATCACCAGTTAATGTTTCTAAAACATTATAATTTGGAGATGGAAATAATTGATCGCTAAAAACTACACTAGGGTTTTGAGCTTGAAAAATTGCATCTAGTTGAAGAGCATTTTGAAATGCATTTAGATCAACATTACCTGCATCCGAAATTGCTTCAACATCAAGAATTAATGTACCTAATCCAGCAGATGGCGTATTATAAGTGTTACTAACCGACACAACTCTTGTATTTATACTTGCAAAAATATTACTTAGAGCAAATATCAAAATTAATAGTATTATTTTTTTCATTTTTTATCCTTTTGTTAATTTTAAAAATCTATTATGGAACCTGAGTTTCTTTCCCCTGATTTACTTGGTAAAGCGTATAATCCTCTGCAAAAACTCCACCATCCATATTAAAATCTGAAATTAAATATCCTTCATTTCCTTGATTCGTTTGGTAAGCAGTATAATCTTCTGCAAAAACCCCACCATCTCCATTTGCATCACCAGCAATCATACCCCAAACACCAGTTTGTACTTCTGTTGCTCCGTTAGTTCCGCCATAATATTTATTACTGCCTGTTGTAAAATCGTAAGTAGTTGCAGTAACGCCATTTGTTGAGTTTACGCTAGACTTAACTTCTAGTTTAGTTTCTTGTGCAAAAGTTACAAATGCAAAAAGAAGTAAAAACAAAAAAGCTGTAACTGTGTTTCTCATTATATTCCTCTGTTTTAGTTATTGTTCGTATTAAAAATATATTTTACAAAGTTCTTTAAAGTTACATATTTTATTAAAAAGAAATAAATGTTTTTCTAATAAAAATTGATTGAACGACAAATTAAGAAAATTAAATATTTCTGGTCGTGATGTCAATCACAAAAGCTTTATCAATATGAAACAATACAATTCTTAATGGTTTTCATTTCTAAATGAGCTTGTTTTTTAAGCGATTGAGAAATCTTTATGTTATTTAGAATATAAGATTTCTCATCCGTCAGCTAAAGCCGAACATGCAAAAAACATGTTCGAAATGACAAAATAGTAAAGTCTATAGAATCTATCCACCCCAAGTTAAGCCAGGTTGAATTAAGTT
>JGI24023J19991_10003064_pt1 | contig 11896 bp, 11 predicted proteins | sample Cruoilmetagenom1_FD_19991 | JGI IMG/M metagenome (IMG submission 19991)
AGTTAGTATGGGCGCGTTGTCCTGAGCGCCGATTCCCCTTTTTCCACTTTTAATGCTTAGGGATTTGCTGCCAAGACCGGTAAGCTGCTCTTCTATCATTTGTTTTGCGCCTGAGGTGAGCGCTACGAGCGCAATAACGGTGGCAACGCCTATGATTATCCCGAGCGTCGTAAGTACCGACCTAATTTTATTGGAGGCGATTGCCCTGTACGCGACTATAAAGGCTGATATAGGGTTCATGGTGTATTGATGTAGATTAATATATGGAGTTTAATTGAGATAATGCAAGCCCCTTAGAACTCATAACCGAAATACTCAATGTCCCTTGCGTAGCGCTCGGCAACTATGTCTCTTGTCTCATCTGTATAATATGTGCGGTAGTTTCTGTGCTGAGAGCTGTTCTTGTGGGGGAGTGAACCCCCCTCGATGCCTAGTTTTTTGAATACTATGCCCGTGTCCTCGACAATATTCTTGAACCTGCCAATATAGTCCATCATGACATTTCCGTCACCGTCGCTTACATAATCGAGCTGGTTATACCAAAAACTCTTTTTACCGTCCGAGTCATCAATCGTGTCCGTGCATTTACAGATAAACTCTTCAAAGGAATTCGTATTGTCGAGCACGTACTGCCTTATCTTATTGTACTTCCCAAGACCCGTCATATGCTTATACCAGGTGGTGTTGCCTTTTCTTATAAACATTGAGTACCATGAGACCAGCCTGTCCCAGGGGTTTCTGACAAACGCCACTTTATATAACTCGTCCCATTTATCGCTAAGCTCATCTTTTACCCACGCGGCGTGGTCGTGCGTGCCGGGGAGACTCTTAAGGTCCGGTATATTCTCTATTAAAACCGCCTCAAAACTCCTGCCTGCGGTTTTTTGTATATTAACGAAAAGAAACTTATTTGATTCTGATATAAGCATTTTTTTCCTGCCTGCGCAATCAATAAGAATTTATATGTTTCAGGTGTGATTTCAAGAACAATTATACGGCGTAAAGCACTTTTAGACTCAATTATCGAGCGGTCCTACTTTTCCAAGTGAGCTCTGGTACAAGTAATAGGAGAGAAGGGATTTGAAGATCGAGAACCCGAGAAGCGCAATAGCGGCGCCTATGTAGGAGTACCTAGGCACTAGGAGGAAAAGGAGCGCCAGGTATACGATTGTAGCCGTGAGGCCGAGCACCGTTCTGAGCCCGGGTCTGCCCAGGGCAAGGAGCACTGAATTAATCCAGAACGTGGCCCTGGCTAAAACAGCCGCGGCTGCGATTATACGCAGCGCGTTTGATGCGGGCAGGTACTGCTCGCCGAACAAAAGCCCGACAATCACATCTGCAAATATAATGGCTATAACCGATACCGGGACAATGATCTTCATAAGGTTCCTGGTCGAGTAACCGACGATGCTCCGTATCTCACTTACGCTTCTACTTGAGGATGTCTTTACTAGCTCTGGGTACATAGCCTCGTTCAGGGGGTCTACAATGCGTTTTATAAATTTCGCGACCGAACCCGCGACGTCATAAAAACCCACGGCTTCCTTGCCCGCGAAATATCCGAGCACAATCGTTCCGATGAACCTGTCGTTACCTATTCTTATGGTGGCCATAAAGCTCGTATTCCCAAGGAACCATGCAATCCCCTTCCACTGATCCTTGATCAACCCGATACTCGAATTCCAGAAACCCCCGAGACCCTTTTCATTCAATATACTCAAGACCGCCCATATTCTTATAGAAAATCCGATAAAGCTTACGGTTACAAATACCACTAAAACAGCTTTAATTCCGTATCCGCTGAAAAGAACTGCCGCCACGAGTATAAGCTTGATGAGGTTCTGGATCGATGCTATAAACGCAATTGTCTTAAATTTATCGAACACTCTCAGGATGGCGTTCGATGTGGAGTTCGCCGTGCTTATAAAGAGGCTTATCGAGTAGATCCAGATATATACATAAGTGTCTGGAGATTTGATGATATAAATGCTGATAAGCTTGGCTGTGATGATAGCAATAAGGAAAGCGAGAATACCGCTTGATACGTCAAGGAGATAGGAGAGCTTAATCATGGCACGGGTCTTATCGAGCTCGCCCTTTTCCCAGTATGTACCAATGTATTTGGTCGCGGTTTCCCATACACGGAGATCGAAGAACTGGTTTAGTATGTCGATGTAAGTTATTACCAGAACCAAAAGACCGTAGTCCGCAACTCCTAGTATCCTGGCAAGTAAAATAACCTGGAGCGCGTTGAATATGCCCGAGGCCGTTTTACCGCCGAAAAGCCATGAGGCATTTAAAAAAAGCTTTTTGTGTTTGCCGTTTGAATCAGTCATGGGGTGCGCCTAAAGAACTAAGTACTCTTGCCCCTTTTCATTACATCATTAATGGCTTGTGTGTAGCTCTTGATCATAGCTCCTTGGGTATGATACTTGAGCACCTTTTCCCGACCCTTTTCTCCCATGGATACGGCTTTTTTCTCATCCCGAAGCAATTGAAGTATGGCCTTCGCAGTTTCATCCACACTCTCCGGATTAACGAGAAGTCCCGTAACACCGTCCTCTACCGCTTCCTTAGAGCCCCCGTGGTCACCTGCAATGAGTGGCTTTGAGCGTGCGCTAGCCTCGATCAGCGCGTTGGGAAGACCCTCTATCTTATTATTCCAATACCTGTTGGGCATGATGAATACATCTGCAAGGTCATAATAGTCCAAGGTGTCCTCGTGCCTCACTCCACCTGTGAATACGACGTGCGCCCCAACGCCCTGCTCACTGGCAAGCTCCTTAAATTTATCCAGATACCTGCCCTCGCCTACAACAAGATATTTAAGATCGGGAAATTCGGCAACTACCTCGGGGAGAGCTTTTATTACAGTATCCTGTCCCTTTCTGGGCAAGACCCTTGCCACGGTGATCAGCACTTTTTCACTGACTGCTATCCCAAGTCGCTCTCTTAGGCAGGTTATCCGGTCTTCATCAGGAGCCTGTGATAACATACTTTCCTCTACGCCGTTATATATTACTTTCACTTTAACCGAGCTAACGCCTATGCTTTCTATGAGCTCTTTTGTGTTCCGGCTTACGGCTATAATGAGGCTCGAGCGTGTGTAGAGTCTTTTCATAGGATAGCGCATGAGCTTCTTTCCTGTCTTAGAGCCATAGAACGCCGTAGTGATCCCCGAGCCCGCGACACGCACAACGGGCTTGAAGGAAAACCACGGCATAAGCCCGCCCACCGTCTCCGCCTCTTCAGTAATAAATAGAACGGCGTCCGGCTTCTCTCTAACAACAGTCATAGTTAAGTAAATTAACCCAAGTAATGTCCCCAGAAACGGGACTAATTTTATCCATTTTCTGCCGAGGGAAGGAATTCTGTAGACCGAGCTTGAGAGAGTAGAGTCTATGTCCCGATCGCCTGCGCCGTAACCCGGGGCAAGCACCGGGGCATCGAGCCCTGATTCCGAAAACCCTTTAGCGAGCTTGTAGCTTGTTGTCGCAAGACCTCCCAGGAATGGGGGAAATTCATGTGTATACAGAAGAACTTTCATAAGGTCATATCAAGAATAAATAACCGAGCCTAAAGGCTCCGCGCTCTGCGCTTATTGAACTTTATTCTATAATACACTATATTTCGTTTAAGATTTCATGACAAGATAGAAAGGACAACTGACGGAGAGGAATATGAATGACTTGCAATCGGAAATACTTACGCTTCTTTGTAAAGGGTGGGATCAGGGCAACAGCAATACGGATACAATAACCAATAAACTAATAGAAGCTAACCCTGAGCGCGAATACATACAGACAAAGATACAAGTTGTTGAAACTCTGAATCAACTGCGCGACAGGGGGGAGCTACAGATAGCGACTGTGAACTGGGAGCTTGGGGATGAATTCTTTTACATATGCACTAACAGAATCAAATAGTAAATTTAGCTTATTAGACAAGACCGAAGTTAGAGCATGAAATTCTTTAGAAGGTGAATGCAAATCCCTGCGCTCGATTACATAAGGATTGTAGGTATAGATGGAACTCAAGTCGAATCACCTTCTGAGTCCGACATTACATTTAATATCGAGCACTCGGAAGATTCAGACTTTCAGAGTCCCAACAGGGGTATAATGACACTCAGGTTCTCCGAGTTCATAGACACAAGCGGAATGAGCCGGGGCGATATCGAGCAAATTGCACAGACGCTCTTACGTGAAATATTAATAAGAGAAAAAGATGAGCACGGTAAAGTAAATATTATTCACTGTTTAGGTTTACCTCTGGAAGAGTGGCTTGTGAATAATACTCCCTTGCTCAAACAATAGTGACATGCTCTCGTACCTGAAAAACATGAAAGTTGATTCATATTTTCGGTTTTTCATACCGGAATTAAGGAAAATACTTAAATACCCTTACAAAATTCTTTCTGATAGTGTATAATCAGTGGAAATTTGGTCTGATTGAGTCTGTATTAGCTCTTTGAAAATTAAATACTGTTTCAAATCTATATAAGCAGATAGAGGTTTGGTAAGATGAGTTTGGTCTTACGGCTATAGGAGCTTTAAATAAGTACCGGTTCGGACGGATGTGAATGCGGGGTGCCTTGGGGTGCACAGGAGCGAAAAGAGAGACTAGTGTTCACTGAGTCCTTAAATTGCACGTAGGAGGTATTAGGTATGGTTTATAGGTTTTTACTGCTTTTCTGTATCGCGCTCCTTCTTCCTCTGATATCATATTCATCCCAGGAATACATAGTAAAGAAAGGGGATAATCTTTATGATCTTTCAAGGAAGTTCGACGTATCAGTTGATAAACTAAAAGAAGAAAACAACCTTAGCAATAATAATTTAATCATTGGCAACAAGCTGTTAATCCCTAATTCTAAGAAAGAAAACACCCAAGCTGGAGATAAAAACAATAATATTTATGTAGTAAAATCAGGGGATACTCTAGGCGAAATCGCCGGGCGTCTTGGAGTCTCTACCAAGGACTTAAAAGATGAAAACGGCTTAAAAAACGCAAATTTACAGATTGGTCAAAAACTCAGAACACCTTCCACCAAGCAGTCACAGAATACTTCAAAAAATACAGATAAGAATGACCCGCATCAAAAAACTACTTCAAGCCCTGAGAAAGCTGCGCCTCAAATAAACAACGAAATCACTGTAAGACCAAAAGACGAGCCGTCAGGAGAATACACGGTAAAAAGTGGTGACACACTTGGCCACATAGCCGACCGCTACGGTGTTACATCAAAATCTATTAAAGAGCTTAACGCTCTTAAAAACGATAACATAAGCGTCGGTCAATCCTTAAAAGTGCCTTCCGGCTCTAAGAGTGTTGCCATTGCCGAGCCAAAAAAAGTAAGCGAAACAAAACCGCTTCCCGCAACTTATACTGTCAAGAAAGGAGACATTCCGGGCAAGATCGCCGAAGGGCTCGGAGTCAGCACAAAAGAGCTCATCGAGCTTAACAACTTAAAAAGTAATAGCATTCAAATCGGCCAGGTACTCAGAGTGCCCGGCGGAGAAGCTCCAAACGAGATAGCAAAAGAAACCAAAAAAAATGAACCCAAAAAGCTCGCCTCAAAGAAGACTGATGTAAAAACTACCGCATCAACGCAAGATATCACTCAGAACACATACATTGTCAAAAAAGGTGATACTCCGGGGGAGATTGCAGGGAAGCTCGGCGTAAGCACTAAAGATTTAATAAGTATTAATAACCTCAGCAGCAAGAGCCTCCAGATAGGGCAAAAGCTCAAGGTGCCTGGATCAGTACCTGTAACCAAAGAGGCCAAAGCTGATTCAAGTCCTCAAGCGCCTAATCAGTACATAGTGAAAAAGGGGGACAGCCTCTACGTAATTTCCAAAAGATACGATATTTCCATAAACAACATTAAAAAGAGTAATAACCTCAAAGGGAACAATTTGAAGGTCGGACAGAAGCTCACTCTGGGATCTAAAAAACCAGCTGAAGCTGAGACAAGAGCTAAAGCTGACAAAGAAGATGAGGCACAGACCCTAAGGAAACAGAAACAGACCGGGAAGTACACTGTAGGGAAAGGGGACACTGTAAGCCAGATAGCACTTAAATTCGGGATATCCCAAAAAGAGCTAAAGAGTGAAAACGGGCTCAGGAGCAATACTCTGAGAATCGGTCAAGTACTGAAGGTGCCAGGGCAAGAAATTGTCCAAGCTAAGAGCACCGAAACTGAAAATACAGCAGTCACAAAGAAAGAACCCGAGAAGAAACAAGCGGCATATGTAAAGAAAAGATATGTAGTAAGAGCCGGTGACACACTGAGCGGTATAGCGGATAATTTCGATGTAAGCGTTGTAGATCTCAAGAAAGCAAGCGCCCTTAAAAACAACAGGATAAATAAGGGTGACGTGCTCCTTATCCCAGTACCCCACGATTATGTAGCCACACCTAAGCATGCAGCCGGAGCCCCAAATTATACTGTAGTGACGGGCGACACGCTGGGAGGTATTGCAAGCAAGTACGGTGTTACGGTGAGCGAGCTGAAAGCGGCAAACGGGTTAACTAATAACGAGCTCTGGGTCGGCATGAAACTCGAGGTTCCGGGAAAGGGCAGCCAATTAAAAACACAGACCACAACTCAAGCCACTAACAATCTGAGAAAAGACTACAGGGTTAAAAGAGGCGACACGCTGGGAGTAATAGCTAAGCGTCACGGTGTCACGGTTAAAGAGCTTAAGCAAACTAACAAGCTCACGAGCAGCAATATCAGAGTGGGACAGTCACTTAAGATTCCCGGTACCGCAAAGTACATGCACAGCTATAGCGCAAAATCCAATAATAATTACAATTCAAACGGCCATGCTAATAACAATGGACACAGCCAAAACGGTTATCATTCGGAAGGAGAAATATCTCCAAAGCAAAAGATTATAAGAGTCGCAAAAAAATACCTGGGCGCTCCTTATAAATTCGGGGGTAATTCCTATAAGACGGGCATAGACTGCTCGGGGTATGTAAAAAAGGTATTCAGCAGCTTTAACGTTAATCTTCCGAGGACCGCAAGAGACATATACTACAGATCGGGCCACAAGGTCGCCAAGAGCCAGCTCGACACGGGGGACCTGGTGTTCTTTCAAACCTATGCGAAGTTCCCTTCACACGTAGGCATATACCTAGGGGGCGACCAGTTTATACACGCTTCATCGGCACGTAAAAAGGTATCTATCGACAACCTGAACAAGCGCTATTACCGTAACCGCTATATCGGAGCAAAGAGAATACAGGTTTCAGGCCTTTTCTACGACGAGTACTCAAAAGAGTTTTAAGACCGATATAGTCGATTTGCTTGCCCCGTGACATCATAAATATTCAAATAACCGTCTATACACGTTTTACTACTACATCCTCAATCCTCACGAGGATTACAATACTGAGAATAATTAACTCGAATACAAAGCATCATTGAAAGATGAGCGTCGGTGTTTATATTAATAGGAATTGACCATGGATCAGCATATCGAGGGTTTCAAAAACTACCTTAGCTCCGAAAGGAACTATTCCACACACACCGTAAAAGCCTATATGGCGGATATTAAAGAGTTCTGCAAAGTCATTCGGGATAAGAACCTATTGCCTGAAGGGCAAGAAGATATATCTGAGCTTGACGAAACACCTGTAAGGTCATATATAAGCTGGCTCTACACGAGAAATTCCAAGGTATCGATTTCAAGAAAAGTTGCCTCGGTCAGAACGTTTTTTGAGTACCTCTTGAGAAACGGCGTTATTAAAAAAAATATGGCAAAGCACATACCCACTCCGCAAGGGGAAAAGAGGCTCCCCGTGTTCCTTACTGTGGACGAGGTGGTTAAACTGCTCGAAACCCCTGGCACGGACACACCGCTTCAGGCCCGGGACGGTGCTATACTCGAGCTTCTGTATTCAAGCGGGCTCAGGGTGAGCGAGCTTACGGGAATAAATTTGCAGGACCTGGACCTAAAAGCCATGAGTGTAAAGGTGCTCGGTAAAGGGAGTAAAGAAAGAATGGCGCCTATAGGCTCAAAGGCTGTGGACGCGCTTACTAAGTATCTTCATGGAAGGCTTGAGCTCAAACCCCGGGGAGACTTTCTTTTTTTAAACTCAAGGGGCGGCAGGCTGACCACAAGGAGCGTAGACAGGATAATTAAAAAATATGCGGCGCGCGCGGGAATACCCAAAAACATAAGCCCGCACGTATTAAGACATACGTTTGCGACTCACCTCCTTGGAGGAGGGGCTGACTTAAGGGCAATCCAGGAGATGCTGGGGCACAAGAGCCTCTCGACCACACAGAGGTACACGCATACGTCGATTGAAAAACTAATGGAGATTTACGATAAAACACACCCAAGGGCATAAATTAACAAGGGCATAAAAAAATGGAAAACTTTCACGGAACCACAATAGCATGCGTTAAGAAAAACAAAAGAGTAGCGATGGCCGGCGACGGTCAGGTGACTTTGGGTCACACCGCGATAAAGCATTCGGCTACAAAGGTGCGCAAAATATTCAACGGCAAAGTTGTAGTCGGTTTCTCAGGCGCCACAGCGGACGCAATGACGCTGTTTGATAAATTCGAGGCAAAACTAGAAGAGTACAGGGGCAACCTCAAGCGGGCCGCAGTGGAGCTGGCCAAAGACTGGAGAACAGACAGGGTGCTCAGAAGGCTCGAAGCCCTACTTGCAGTAGCTGATAACGAGAGCATGTTTCTTATTTCAGGCTCCGGAGACGTACTAGAGCCCGATGATAATGTTATAGCCATAGGCTCAGGGGGCTCATACGCCCAGGCCGCGGCCAAAGCGCTCTCCAAATACTCTGACCTGAGCGCTCAGGAAATTGTAAAGGAATCGCTCCTGATAGCTTCAGAAATATGCATATATACAAACAATAATATTACAGTTGAGGTATTAGATGAGTAACGAAACCTTTTTTACACCCAGAGAAATAGTCTCTGAGCTTGACCGCTATATTATCGGACAGAACAGCGCAAAGAGGGCCGTTTCGATAGCACTCAGGAACCGCTGGAGACGTCAGCGCGTAAACCCCGAGCTTAAGGACGAGATTGCTCCTAAGAACATACTGATGATTGGGCCTACCGGGGTTGGAAAGACCGAGATTGCCAGGAGGCTTGCAAAACTGGCGCAGGCGCCCTTCTTGAAGGTCGAGGCATCGAAATTCACCGAGGTCGGGTACGTCGGAAGAGACGTTGAGTCCATGATACGTGACCTCACCGATATTGCCATAAAGATGGTAACGGATGAGGAGAAAGTTACGGTCAGGACTAAAGCGGAAGAGCTTGCAGAAGAGCGCATGCTTGATTTACTATTTCCAAAGCCTTCGCCTGTTGCCCCTGCTACGGATGCAGAGACAGAGACTCCTCAGCAGCCGGAAACAGACCAGAGTGAGACAAGGGAGAAACTCAGGAAGCTCCTTAGAGAAGGGAAGCTCGATGAGCGCTTTGTTGACATAGAGGTATCTTCTAAAAACTTCCCCATACAGGTTTTCTCGCCCGGCGGGCTTGAGGAGATGGACGTTAATATCTCCGATATGCTCGGGAACCTATTCCCTAAAAAAAGCAAGAAACGAAAAGTGAAAGTCCCTGAAGCTTTAGAGATCCTGAGTCAGGAAGAAGCCCAGAAGCTTATAGATATGGACAACGTAATAAAGCTCGCAATCGACAGAGTAGAGCAATCCGGAATAATTTTTATCGATGAGATAGACAAGGTCGCGGGGCGGGAGAGCACTGCGGGGCCTGACGTTTCAAGAGAGGGTGTGCAGCGAGACCTCTTGCCGATCATAGAAGGGTGCAGCGTGAATACAAAACACGGGATGGTGCGCACCGACCATATTCTCTTTGTCGGCGCAGGAGCTTTCCATGTGTCAAAACCCTCAGACCTCATACCGGAGCTGCAAGGGAGATTCCCGATAAGGGTAGAGCTCGAGCCCCTTACGACGGATGACTTTGTGAACATACTGACACAGCCCAAGAACGCTCTTATTAAACAGTACATGGAGCTTATGAATACAGAGAACATCGAGCTCGTTTTTGCTGAGGACGCTATTCAGGAAATAGCCGAGACCGCGCAGCACGTAAACGAATCGACTGAGAACATCGGGGCCAGAAGACTCCACACTGTGCTTGAGAAGATGCTCGATGAGATTTCATTTAACGCTCCGGACATGAACGAGGAAAAGATCGTAATCGACGCCAAGTACGTAAAGGATAAAATCGCGGAGATCGTAAAAGACCGAGACTTGAGCCGATATATACTTTAAGGAATTATAATATTGGATAATTTAGGTTTTCTTTCTGAGTAGGAGGTAGAGCGAGTCGTCCGCGCTCATCTCCTGATAAGTTTGAATATCTACAATCTCATATTCTGGTCCGACTAATTCTCTAAGCAACTCTTCGGTATAATAAACAAACCTGAGTCCATGGTGAGTTTCCTCTTTATCTCCGTGCCAAAAAGAGTGTAAGGTAATCCCTTTACTATTAAGGACACGCGTCTGTTGTTGCAGGGAAGACTTAAGCTCTTGGGTACTAAGGTGATGCAGCACCTTGTTTGAGTAGATGCAATCAAACGTTCTGTCGATATCCATCTCTACAGCGTCTAACCTGACTAAATCTGCTGTGGGATGCTCATTTCTAAAGCGCTCTATAAAAACTTCCGAGCTATCAGAGCCGGTCGCCTGGTAAAGCTGACTAAGCATAAGTAAATCTACTCCGGGACCCATTCCTAACTCCAAGACCGTCCTGCCTTTAGGCAAATACTTTGAAAGAATGTCAATTAAAGCCTGCCCGTCGTATCCGCTGGCCATTTTTACGTATTCTTCGACGTTCTTCTTATCATCGAAATAGCCCAATTTATTCTCCTGCAGCTACTCGGGTAAACATTCGGGGTGTTTCCATGCTGTGCTTGAGATGAACTAAGTTATGCTGCTTTGATAAATTACCTTACCTATAAAGAACGGGCCCAGGCTTTCAAGGTGCATAGAGGTCTGTTTAGTCTTGCGCATAGCCTGAATCAATTTAGACATGGGGTAAATGTCATTACCCAGGATGCCGATTACAAAATCGTTGTCGTTCTTGTCGAGCCCGTGGCTCGCAAGGCGAATGTCCTTAGCATAGCCCGCTTGGCCGAACTTGAACCCCAGCTTGCCGTGCTCGCCCAGCACTGCCCGCTGCTCGTCATGAGTGAGCGTCTCAAAGGATTTAGCGCGCCTTAGCGGATACCAGATCGACCAGCCGAGTTCCGGGTCGAGCACTTTCTCACGGGGGGCGTGTATAAGAGTCCTTTCGAGGTCTGGCTCGTACCCTAGCGAGTAGGTTCTGCCCAGCATGGTAAATTCGGGCTTAAGAGAAAGCTCTTTAAAAGGCGGCTGGTTTAGAAAATCACGAAGCTCGGAAACGAAAAACCCGGGGTCTTCGCTCAGCGTTAGGAGCCCTACCCCGTAAGGGTCGTTAACGTCCGCGTACAGGACAGAGGCAAAGGGGGCTTCAGCAAGAGCGCCTTTAAGCTCCTCCGTGTCCCCGCAGTCTCCGAATGCCAAAAACTGCAAGAGAAGCTGTCTGTCTGAAAAAATCTGTGTGCCGTCTGTCGCGCGTCCTTTTTCTCTTAGGTCTAATTCCTGATTATCATTATCAGCTGCCATTTAGTGTGTCACCTCGGGGGGAAATTATAACAGGGGATCTCGTGCTTTGCGATTCCATGGGGGGCGAGGCGGCATGCAGTATGGGACTTTATAATATAAGTTGTTGGCATTGAACGTTATTTCTTATATACTACTGAGCTTATTTTACAAAAGGTATGAGCATATGAAGAGACTAATACAAAAAGCACAGACCCTTGTAGAGGCCCTACCCTACATTAAGGAGTTTTATGGG
>JGI24023J19991_10003068_pt1 | contig 11891 bp, 11 predicted proteins | sample Cruoilmetagenom1_FD_19991 | JGI IMG/M metagenome (IMG submission 19991)
GCTCGGGGCGGACGCCGGAAACGCGCACCGCCGGTCAGATCACGGGGACCGTCACCGTCGAGGGACAGGTGCGCACCGGCGGTTGGAAGGGGTCCGAGCTGTTTCGCCCGGCGAACAATCCGGCGAAAAACGAATGGTTGTGGATGGATTTGCCGGCGATGGCAATGAAGGCAGGAGTGGATAGCGCCATTACCTCGCTCTATATCATCGCCGGGCCGGGGGAAAATCCCGGCGGCCTGCCAATCGGCGGTCTGCGGCCGGTCGAGGTGCGCAACGACCATCTAGGCTACGCGCTGACCTGGTATGCTCTGGCCCTGGCCTTGCTGGTGATCTATGTGATGCATCAAAGCCGATCACCGCATAAGAAAGGATCGCATGACGCGCGCCTATGAGGCCCTCGAGACCCGCTTTCGCCGCCTGAATTCCCTGCGCGAGGCGGCGGGCATGCTGAATTGGGACATGTCGGCCATGATGCCCGCCGGTGGCGCCGAGGCACGCAGCGAGCAGCTGGCGGTGCTGCAAGTCACCTGCCACGAGCTTTTGAGCGACCCGGCCTTGGGCGATCTGCTGGCCGAGGCGGAAGCGGATGGCCAGGCCCTGGATCCTTGGCGCCGGGCCAATTTGCGCGAGATGCGCCGGGATTGGCTGCATACCACGGCACTGCCCGCCGATCTGGTAGAGGCCCTGAGCCGGGCGCGCAACCGCTGCGAAATGATCTGGCGCCAGGCCCGGCCGGACAGCGATTTCGCCGCCGTACTGCCAACCATGCAGGCGTTGCTCGACTTGGTGCGCGAGTCGGCCGCGGCAAAATCGACGCTGCTTGGCTGTGCGCCATACGATGCGCTGCTCGACGAGTTCGAGCCCGGCGGCTCCGCCGCCCGCATCGACGTGGTCTTCGACCAACTGGCTACGTTCCTGCCCGATTTTCTGGGCCGCGTCCTGGAGCGGCAGGCGGCGGCACCACAGCCGGTTGCTCCGCAGGGCCCGTTTCCCATTGCCGCGCAGGAAGCCTTGGCGCGGCGCCTCATGGCCGCGGTCGGCTTCGATTTCACNCANGGGCGGCTGGATACCAGCCTNCACCCCTTCTGCGGNGGCGTGCCCGACGATGTGCGCATTACCACGCGCTATGACGAGGGGGACTTTGCCAAGGCCCTGATGGGCGTCCTGCACGAGACCGGGCACGCCCTCTACGAGCGCGGTTTGCCCAGCGAGTGGCGGGCCCAGCCGGTAGGGGCGGCGCGCGGTATGGCCGCCCATGAAAGCCAGTCGTTACTGATCGAAATGCANGCCTGCCGCGGTGCGGAGTTCGTGGCCTACCTNGCNCCCCTGGCGCGGGAGGCCTTTGCCGGCGANGGACCGGCCTGGGCGGCGGATAACCTGCAGCGCATGTACAACCAAGTTCGGCCCGGCTTCATCCGCGTCGATGCGGACGAGGTGACCTATCCGGCCCACGTCATCCTGCGCTATCGCCTGGAGAAGCAGATCATCGCCGGCGATCTGGCGCTGGCGGACCTGCCGGCGGCGTGGAATGCCGGCATGAAGGAGCTTTTAGGCATTGTCCCGCTGGATGACGGAGATGGTTGCCTACAGGATATCCATTGGTTTGACGGCGCCTGGGGGTATTTTCCGACCTATACCCTGGGCGCTATCGCCGCCGCCCAGTTCTTTGCCGCCGCCAAGGCAGCGGTCCCGGAAATCCCGGCGGCCATCGGGCGCGGCGATTTCGCGCCGCTTATCGGCTGGCTGCGCCAAAACGTGCATGCCTGGGGCTCGTTCTACTCGACCGATGAGCTGCTCGAGCAAGCCACCGGCAGCCCCCTGGACCCCAAGGCGTTTGAGGTGCACCTTACCGATCGCTACTTGAGCTAGACCCATCATCAGAACAATTCCATTTAGCCGGATAACGCTCTAGATTAGCGGGCCGTTCAGAAGCCGGAACAATATGAGATATGTGAGCACACGGGGATCGGCCCCCGAATTGGGATTTGAGGAAGCCTTGCTTGCGGGTCTGGCCCGCGACGGCGGGCTGTATTTGCCTGCCCGCTGGCCCAGTTTCACGCCGGATATGATCCGCGATCTCGCGGGTCTGCCCTACAGCGAGATCGTGCTGCGTGTCCTCACGCCCTTTGTCGGCAAGGCTCTGAGCGAGGACGTATTGCGCCGCCTGCTGGCGGACGCTTACGCCGGCTTTGACCATGCCGCCACGGTGCCCCTGAAGCAGCTCGATTCGCGGCTGTGGCTTCTGGAGCTGTTTCACGGTCCGACGTTGGCCTTCAAGGACTGCGCTCTGCAAGTGCTCGGCCGGTTATTCGACCATGTGCTTGAGCGGGCGGCGCAGCGGATAACCATTATCGGTGCCACATCGGGCGATACCGGTTCCGCCGCCATCGAAGCCTGCCGCGACCGAGAGAACATCGATATTTTCATGCTGTATCCCAAGGGCCGCGTCACCGAGGTGCAGCGCCGGCAGATGACGACGGTCAAGGCCGACAACGTATTCAATATCGCCGTCGAGGGTACTTTCGACGACTGCCAGGACCTGGTGAAGGCGCTGTTCGCCGATACGGCATTTCGCGACGATATGGCGCTTTCGGCGGTCAATTCCATCAATTGGGCGCGCATCGCCGTGCAGATCGCCTATTACTTCGCCGCCGCGACGGCGCTCGGGAGCCCGGAACGGCGCGTGGCCTTCGCCGTGCCGACCGGCAACTTCGGCAATGTCTATGCGGGCTATGCGGCGGCGCGGATGGGCCTGCCGGTGGACAAGTTCATCGTCGCCTCGAACCGTAACGACATTCTGACCCGATTCCTAAAAACCGGGTCGCTGACCACCGCCGAGGTGCAGCCGAGCTTGTCGCCAAGCATGGATATCCAAATCTCCAGCAACTTCGAGCGGCTGCTTTTCGATTTGTACGACGGCGATGGCAAGGCGGTCGCCGAGGCCCTGGCCGAATTCCGCAAGACCGGCCGCCTGGCGCCGGGCACCGCGCGTTGGAAAAAGGCGCTGCAGCTTTTCGATGGCGCGCGCGCCGATGACGACGCGACCTTGGCCGAGATTGCCCGCATCCACCGGGAAACGGGCGAGTTGGTCGACCCGCATACGGCGGTGGGCGTCGCCGCCGCGCGCGGGATGATCGAGTCGGGAGCCATGGGCGATGCGGATACGCCGGTCATTGCCCTAGCCACCGCGCACCCGGCCAAGTTTCCTGACGCGGTGGAGAAGGCGACCGGTATTCGTCCGCCTTTGCCAGCTAATCTGGCCGATCTTTATGAGCGGGAAGAGCACGTCAGCGTTCTGCCCAACGATCTTAGCCAAGTGCGTGATTTTGTCCGCGCTCACGCCCGCCGCCCGGCGGGCCGTACCGTAGGGGTGGCATGAGCATAGAAGTTACACGGCTGGAGAACGGCCTGACGGTGGCCAGTGACCGCATGGCGGCGGTGGAGACCGTATCCTTGGGGGCCTGGGTGGGTGTCGGCACCCGGCACGAGCCGGCCGCGATCAACGGTGTTGCCCACCTGCTGGAACACATGGCGTTCAAAGGCACGGACCGGCGTTCCGCCTACGACATTGCCCGCGAGATCGAGGCCGTCGGCGGCCACCTCAACGCCTACACCAGCCGCGAAAGCACGGCCTACTATGCCCGCGTTCTGGCCGAGGATGTGCCTCTGGCGGTCGATATCGTCGCCGATATCTTGAGCAAGCCCACCTTCGATAACGAGGAACTAACACGCGAGCGGGCAGTGGTCCTGCAAGAGATCGGTCAGGCTTACGACACACCGGACGACAACATTTTCGACCGCTTTCAGGAAATCGCCTATCCGGACCAGGCGATCGGCCGCCCGGTCTTGGGCACCGGCGAGATCGTCAACCGCATCGACCGCGATACCCTGCGCGACTATATGACCCGGCACTACGGCGGCCGGACCATGGTCTTTTCCGCCGCCGGCAAGATCGAACATGCCCGCCTTGTCGATCTGGTATCGGAAGCCTTCGCCGGCCTGCCGAGTGACGCAAAAAGCGACTCCGAGGCCGCCCGGTACAAGGGCGGCGATTTTCGTGAGACTCGCGAGCTGGAGCAGGTTCATATCCTGCTCGGCTTCAACTCGATGGGGTATCTGGATCCCGACTACTATGTCGCATCGGTCCTTTCCACGTTGTTCGGCGGCGGTATGTCGTCGCGCCTGTTTCAGGAGGTGCGCGAAAAGCGTGGCTTGGTGTATTCGGTCTATTCGTTCGTATCCGCCTATCGCGATGGCGGTATCTTCGGCATTTACGCGGGAACCGGCGCGAACGAGGTGGGCGAGTTGATCCCCGTCGTTTGCGATGAACTGGGTAAGCTGGCCGCGGACGCGACCGAGGAGGAAGTGGTGCGCGCCCGGGCACAGCTCAAGGCATCCATCCTGATGAGCCTGGAAAGTACGAACGCGCGCTGCGAGCAGTTAGCGCAACAGATCCTCATCTATGGCCGGCCGCTGACAGTGGCCGAAGTCGTTGGCAAGATCGAGGCCGTTGGGGCAGAAGATGTTCGCCGCTTGGCTGGCACCTTCGCCGCGGGCCATCCCACGTTGGCCAGCCTGGGTCCGATCGGGAAGGTCGAGGCCTTTGATCAGGTGGCCGCGCGGTTCGGTTGACGAGCGTTCGCCATGTTCTTCTCGACCTTCCGCGGCAATCCTGCTCGAGCGCTTCGTTTACGGCACAAGCGTGTTTATCTGCGCCCGCCGGTGCAACGCGACTGGCGTGAATGGGCCGCGTTGCGCGCCGAGAGCCGTGACTTCCTGGCTCCTTGGGAGCCGACGTGGCCGTACGATGCGCTAACCCGCGGTGCTTTTCGCCGCCGCCTTAAAATCTACAAGGGCGAGGCGAAGCTGGGGACCGGCTTTAGTCTGCTTGCTTTTCGCGAAGCCGACGATGTGATGTTGGGCGGAATTACCCTCTCGAACCTGCGGCGCGGCGTGGCCCAGGCCGGTAGCCTTGGATATTGGATTGGCGAGAGCTATAGCCGGCAGGGTTATATGACCGAATCGTTGGTGGCGGTGCTCAATTATGCTTTCCTCCGCCTCGGCCTGCACCGGGTCGAGGCTGCCTGTCTTGAAGACAACAGCGCGAGCCGGGCTTTACTTCTCAAGTGCGGGTTTCATGAGGAAGGCCGCGCCCGCGAATACCTGCGAATCAATGGCCGCTGGCAGGATCACCAGCTTTTCGCGGTGCTGCGGCACAATTGCCCGGTGGTGACCGATAGTTGAACTAGGCGTGCCCGGCGTCGCCGGAGAGCAGAGTGGGATCGATTCCCAGTTTGCCGATGGCACGCTCCCACTTGTCCGTCAGATCATCGTCGAAGACCAAGCTCGCATCGGCTTCGACATGTAGCCAGCCGTTGGCTTGAATTTCGGAATCAAGCTGGCCGGGCCCCCACCCCGCATAGCCAAGGGCCAGCAAACTGCGCTCTGGGCCTTGGCCCGTGGCGATGTCGCGTAAAATTTCGATGGTCGCGGTCAGCGCCACCTCGCTGGCGACCTGCAGCGTCGTATCATGCTGGTAATCCCCGGAATGCAACACGAAGCCCCGTCCGGGTTCGACAGGTCCGCCAAAATGCACGCGAATCTCGTCATTGACGCCGGCCGCATCGACGCCGAGCTGCTGCAACAAATCCGGGAAGGTCACCGAGCCGACCAGGCGATTGATCACCAGTCCCATGGCGCCATCCGAATTGTGGGCGCACATGTAGATGACGGTACGGGCAAAGCGGGGATCGCGCATGGTCGGCATGGCGATCAGCAACTGCCCGGTTAAATACCCTTCGTTGGGCCCACGCCCGGCGTTCTGGTTCATCGGTCTAGCTCGGTCTTTGCCACCGGGTTGTCTCCCGCCGGCCCGGTTGAATACGTCCTGATATGCCCGCACAACATTGTGACCTGAGCATGACGGCGCAAGCGTACTATATACTAATGTGAAGTCCTGGACCCCCGGTTAACAGAGCACAGAGGCAATATGGTGTCGCGCGCGAGAAATCGCAATTTTCTGCCGATTCTTCTCGGAATCAGTGCGATCCTTGGTCTCGCCGTGCTCGGCTATGGAACGCCCGGCCGCGCCGCGGCGGGGCCCTGGCTGGACCAGGAGCAGGCGCGCTTGCGCCTGATCGTCGGCGACCGGATTGGCGAGACCGTTCGTGTCGGCCTGCAATTCGCGCTCCAGCCCGGCTGGAAAATCTATTGGCGCGCGCCCGGCGATGCCGGCTATCCGCCGACCGTTGATTGGGCGGGCTCCGATAATCTCGCCGAGGCCGAGATGTTGTGGCCGGTGCCGCACCGCTTCTCGCTTTTCGGTCTTGAGACCTTCGGCTATTCGGACGAGGTGGTTCTGCCTGTCGATGGGCGCATGGAGCGGCCCGGTGAAACGGTTCGTCTCCGCGCCAACGTGGACTATCTCATCTGCGAGCAGATTTGTATTCCACGCCAGGCGATGCTCAGCTTGGATTTGCCGCCGGGGGCACCCGCGTCATCGCCGGAAGGAGCGCTGGTCGATAGCTATCGCGCGCTGGTGCCCGGTGACGGTACGGCCGTGGGCCTGTCATTGCAGGAAGCGGTGCTCACCGGCGATATGGAAAAGCCGGTCTTGCGCGTCACGGCCCGCTCCCAATCGCCGTTTCAGGCTCCCGATGTGCTGATCGAGGCGCCGCCCGGATTCAGTTTCGGCAAGCCTAAGACGGACGTGCGCGACGGCGGCATGACCGCCGTGCTCGACCTGCCGGTGGTCGGCGCCCCGGCGCAAGCCGTTCTGGAGGGCAAGCGCCTAACGCTGACCATTACCGATGGCCAGCGAGGCATGGAACGCGACGTTATCGCCCGCTTTGCCGACTCTGCGTCCAACGGTGCCGGCGGATTGGCGGCGCTGGCCAGCGTTCTCGGGCTCGCCTTCTTGGGTGGGCTGATTCTCAATCTCATGCCCTGTGTGCTGCCGGTCCTGTCGTTGAAACTGCTGGCGGTGGCCAAACAAAGCGGCCGGGCGCGCGGCGACATTCGAGCTGGCTTCCTGGCCAGCGCGGCCGGCATTCTGGTCTCCTTCCTGGTGCTGGCCGGGGCGGCGATTGCCCTCAAGTCGCTGGGCTTGCGGGTCGGTTGGGGGATCCAGTTCCAGCAACCGTTGTTCTTGGCGGCGATGGCCTTGGTGGTCACGCTATTCGCTTACAATCTCTTCGGCTTCTTTGAGATTTCTTTGCCGCGCTGGGCCGCGGCTTTGGGGTCCAGCGGTTCCGCGCCGGGCAAGGTGGCGAGCGCCCGGCGGCGGCTGGGCAATCATTTCTTGACCGGGGCGTTCGCTACGTTGCTGGCGACTCCATGCTCGGCGCCGTTTTTGGGAACCGCGCTCGGTTTTGCCCTGGCGCGGGGGCCACGCGAGATCGTTCTGATTTTTGCGACTCTGGGTTTAGGGTTGGCGCTGCCCTATCTGCTGATCGCCGCCAGCCCGCGTCTGATCGAATGGCTGCCGCGGCCCGGCGCCTGGATGGTGGTCCTCAAACGTATTCTCGGCCTGGCCCTGGCCGGCACCGCGGTCTGGCTGCTGAGCGTTCTCGTGGCCCAAGTGGGCCTCGTCGTCACCTTTGGCGTTGGTGCGTTGTTGATCGGCTTGGGTCTGGTTCTCTGGCACGGTCATNCCGGCGGCGAGCGGCGCTTCGCCACCCCGGCCCTGGCCGGTATTCTGGCGGTGGCGGCCGTGGCCTTGCCGGCGGTCTTGGCGGAGCGGGCGGGGCAAGGAAAGCCGGCCCAGATATCTGTCGCGGCGGGAGAGTGGCAACCTTTCGAGCCCGACCGGATTGCCGGTCTGGTCGCGCAAGGCAAGATTGTCTTCGTCGATATCACCGCCGATTGGTGCATCACCTGCCGTGTCAACAAGGCCCTGGTGCTCGACAAGGAACAGGTTCGCGAACGGCTGAAGGCGGACAACGTGATCGCCATGCGCGGTGATTGGACCCGGCCGAGCGATGAAATCTCTCTCTATCTGGAGCGTTTCGGCCGTTACGGTATCCCATTCGACGCCGTGTATGGGCCCGGTTCGCCCACGGGTGCGGCCTTGCCGGAGTTGCTGTCCGTCGACGAAGTGCTACAAATGCTTGACCGCGCCAGCGGAGGTTGATCCGCTCGCCATTTTTTGTTCTGCCTAGGAGACCATGCATGACGATCAGCGTTGGGGACCGGATTCCGGACGTCACCCTCTACCACATGAGCGAGAGCGGCCCGGCGCCGATCTCCACCAACGACATCTTCAAGGGGCGCAAGGTGGTGCTCTTTGCCCTGCCTGGGGCCTACACGCCGACCTGCTCGGCAAAACATCTGCCGGGTTTCGTCGCCAAGGCGGACGACATCAAGGCGAAGGGTGTCGATACTATCGCCTGTCTGTCNGTTAACGACGCCTTCGTCATGGGCTCGTGGGGCAAGGAGCAGAACGTCGGCGATAAAGTGCTGATGCTCGCCGACGGCAGCGGCGAATTGACCAAGGNGCTTGGCCTGGAGCTTGATCTGACAACCCGTGGCATGGGCGTGCGTTCCGACCGCTACGCCATGATTGTCGAGGACGGCGTGGTCAAGACGCTCAACCAGGAGGCGCCGGGCGCTTTCGAGGTTTCCAGCGCCGAGAAGATTCTGCAGGTTCTTTAGCCCCGGCGCGGAATCGCGGCCCGGGCCAGTTCGTCGGCGCGCTCGTTCTCCGGGTGCCCGGTGTGCCCGCGCACCCATGTCCAGTGCACGTCGTGCGACGCTAGCGCTGTTTCCAGGCGCTGCCAGAGGTCTATGTTCTTCACCGGTTTCTTATCGGCGGTGCGCCAGCCGCGCGCCTTCCAAGCATGGATCCACTTGGTAATACCATCCTTGAGATAGGTGCTGTCCGTGTGCAGGTGCACGTGCGACGGGCGTTGCAGGGCCTCCAGCGCCGCGATGGCCGCCAACATTTCCATGCGATTGTTGGTGGTCTGCGGCTCGCCACCGGAAAGCTCTTTCTCCACGCCGTTATAGCGCAGGATGGCCCCCCAGCCGCCGGGTCCGGGATTGCCGGAGCAGGCGCCGTCGGTGAAGATTTCGACCCGAGATTCGGGTGTGCCTACCTTCCGCATCCTTCAATCAAGCCCATAATCGCCAGGGCCGCGGACACCTTGATGGAAAAGCAGCTTGTTCCAATACTCCAGCGGATCCTTGGGCTCGACCAAGGCGCCTTCCGGATGGTGCAACCAGTCGTACAGGCGGGTGAGCAGAAACCGAATCGCACTGCCCCGCGCCAGAATCGGCAAGGCGGCCAATTCCGGGCGCGAAAGTGGGCGCACCGTCTCGTAGGCGCGCAATAGGCAGCGCGCCTTGGTGATGTTGAACGAGCCGTCCCGCTCGAAGCACCAGGCATTGAGGCAAATCGCCAAGTCGTAGGCGAGAAAGTCATTGCAGGCGAAATAGAAGTCGATAATTCCGGAGAGCCTACCGGAGAGGAAAAACACATTGTCCGGGAACAGATCGGCGTGAATGACCCCGGCGGGCAGGTCTTGCGGCCAGTCCGCCTCGAGCCGGTCGAGCTCTTCCGCCAGGCTATCGGCCAGACCCGCCTGCACCTCGTGGGCCCGCGCGGCACTGGCCTCGAACAACGGCCGCCAGCCGGCGAGCGACAGGCTGTTGGCCCGCTTCATGGTGAAGTTGGCGCCTGCCAAATGTAGGTGCGCCATGGCCTCGCCCAGAAGGCGGCAATGTTCCGGCAGAATACGCCGTGCCGAGAGGCCATCGAGGAAGGTGATGATGGCCGCCGGGCGGCCGCATAGCTCGCGCAGCGCCGCACCATCGCGGCCCGGTACCGGCACCGGGCAGGTGATACCCTGCTGTGCCAGGTGTTCCATGAGGGCGACGAAGTAAGGAAGATCCTCCCGCCGCACCCTTTTTTCGTACAGCGTGAGGATGTAGCTGCCGCTGGTCAGGCGTAGCAGATAGTTGGAATTTTCCACACCTTCAGCGATACCTTTAAACGCCGTTGCCTCGCCCAGATCATATTGGACAAGAAATTCGGCCAAGGCCTCGTCGGATACTTCGGTGTAGACAGCCATTCACGCCGATAGCGCAGTTTCGCCGAGGATTTTCGGCAACTTGAACTGGACGTTTTCGGCCGTGACCGTGATTTCCCGAATGGTCACGGTAAATCGCTCCCGGCAGGCGGCTATGACCTCCTCGACCAGCACTTCCGGGGCAGATGCGCCGGCGGTGATACCCAGTCGCGATACCCCCTCAAGCGCCGTCCAGTCGATGCGAGAGGCCCGTTGCACCAGCATGGCTTTCTCGCAGCCAAGCTTGCGCGCCACTTCGACCAGTCGCTGCGAATTGGAGGAATTTGGGGCGCCGACCACTAACAGGGCTTCCGATTCCGGCGCGATGGCCTTGACCGCCTGCTGCCGATTGGTGGTGGCGTAGCAGATATCTTCCTTCTTCGGCCCGTTGATATTGGGAAAGCGCCGCTGCAGGATACCGATCATCTCGGCCGTGTCATCGACCGACAAGGTGGTTTGCGTGATATAGGCCAACCGGTCCGGGTCGTCGACCTGGACGACCTCGGCATCCTCGACGCTTTCCACCAACAGAATTGCGCCCTCCGGTAGCTGACCCATGGTGCCGATGACCTCGGGATGTCCGGCATGGCCGATAAGAATGACTTGATGGCCGACCCGTTCGTGCCGCTCGGCCTCGCGATGCACCTTGCTGACCAGGGGACATGTAGCATCGAGATAAAAGAGGTGGCGGGCCTCGGCCTCGGCCGGCACATGCTTGGGTACGCCGTGTGCCGAAAATATCACAGGGACGCCCTCGGGAACCTCGGTCAGATTCTCGACAAAAACCGCACCCTTGGCCTCCAACCCCTCGACCACGTATCGGTTATGGACGATCTCGTGGCGCACATAGACCGGCGGTCCGAACTTTTGTAGGGCCCGCTCGACGATCTCGATAGCGCGCTCAACCCCAGCGCAGAATCCGCGCGGGCCAGCCAGCAATACGGTCAGCGGTGGCTTATCCATTAGCGTCCTGTCAGATCCCCGTCTCACGCGTCTCGCGGCCACTTGTGCTGCGCCCGACGCTTCCCTAAAGTCGGCCCGCGACACTCGATCGGCGCCGATTCGCTTGCTGGCGCCGCCCCATAGCGCGGATGAACGTAATATAGCGGGGCGGAGGAAGAAAGGGCCATGACGGAACCAATCAGCCCTCAAAAAGCCCCCTACCAGTTCCACGTCGAGGCCGGGCGGAACTATTTCTGGTGCGCCTGCGGGCGGAGCAAGAAACAACCCTTGTGTGACGGTTCGCACAGCGGTACCGGGATGACCCCGGTGATCTACGAAGCTACCGAAAGCAAGGATGTCTGGTTTTGCGGCTGCAAGCACACCGGCAACAAGCCGTTGTGCGATGGTACCCACAGCAAGTTGTAACGGCGGGTTTTGGCCCCGGTTTAGTATGTGCATGTTTTCATTTTTCCGAACCAGATTTGTCCACGCTCTGCACCTGTCGCGCTTGGTGGCCGGGAGTTTTATTCTAGCGGTGCTTCTGGCTGCTTGTAGCAAGGACGGCCCGCCTCTTCCGTGTCCGGCGGTGGTCCCGGTTGCCGATGCCGCACAGCTTGTGCGCTTCAATGGTCAAGGCCGCGATTTGACCGATGTGCTCTTCGAGGCGCGAATCGAGACCTATACACTCACGTGCGAATACGATGACGACGTGATCGAAGGCCAGATGCTGCTGCAAGTGCTCGCCGCGCGCGGTCCCGCCGACCGCGACCGGGTGGCCCGGTTAGGGTACTTCGTCGCCATTGCCACGCGGGATCGGAAGATCGGCGCGCGCGAGGAATTCGAGTTGGCGATTCCATTTGAAGGCAACCGCACGCGTGTCCT
>JGI24023J19991_10003069_pt1 | contig 11891 bp, 9 predicted proteins | sample Cruoilmetagenom1_FD_19991 | JGI IMG/M metagenome (IMG submission 19991)
GCAGGGATGCCGACTCGAGCCTACATGGATGTATTAACGGCGTTTTCCGGAAGCTATGCCCGGAAACAGTGACGATCCAGGTGGTGCTGAATAGTTACACAAATATTAGCGCTGATCCATCGGCACAAAATCGCGTTTGACGGAACCGTCATAGACCTGGCGGGGGCGGCCGATGCGTTTGACAGGATCACTCATCATCTCCATCCAGTGCGACACCCAGCCAGCCGTCCTGGCCACGGCGAACATCACCGTCAGCATGTTGCGCGGTATGCCCAGCGCATGGTAGATCATACCTGAATAGAAATCGACGTTGGGGTAGAGCTTACGCTCGACGAAATATTCATCCTTGAGCGCTATCTCTTCGAGTTCAAGGGCTAGATCAAACATGCGCCTGTCCTTGCCCTGATAATTCTCCAGCACTTCGTGGGCAACCTGGCGGATAATCTTGGCGCGTGGGTCGTAATTCTTATAAACCCTGTGGCCGAAGCCCATGAGACGAAACGGATCATCCTTATCCTTGGCGCGGGCGATATATTTGGGAATACTTTTACTGTCGCCGATTTCATCGAGCTGCTTCAGCACCGCCTCGTTGGCACCGCCGTGAGCCGGCCCCCACAGGGAGGTGACTCCTGCTGCGATACAGGCGTAGGGATTGGCTCCGGAACTGGCGGCAAGCCGCACCGTCGAGGTGCTTGCATTCTGCTCATGATCCGCATGCAGGATAAAAAGGATGTTCAGCGCGCGTACAGCAACCGGATCGCTCTCATATGGGCCGCAAGGTGTGGCGAACATCATGTGCAGCAGATTGTCACAGTAGTGCAGTTCATTCTGCGGATATATGAAAGGCTCGCCGATATTGCGCTTGTAGGAAGCCGCTGCAATCGTAGCGACCTTGGCAATCATGCGCTGCGCCGCATCTGCGCGGTGTTCGGGATTGTTGATGTCAAGGGTGTCATGATAGAAGGCGGAGAGCGAGGCCACTACTCCAGCCATCATCGCCATCGGATGCGAGTCGTAGCGAAACCCCTGAAAAAATTTGGTCAACGACTCATTGATCATCATGTGCTCGTGAATCGTCGCCTGAAATTCAGCAAGCTTTCCTGCGCCGGGCAATTCACCACAAATCAGCAGATGCGCAACCTCCATGAAGGTGCAGTGCTCCGCCAACTGTTCGATCGGGTAGCCGCGATACCGCAGAATCCCCGCTTCACCGTCAATATAGGTAATTGCACTGTGACAGCTTGCAGTGGCTACGAAGCCAGGGTCATAGGTAAACAGGCCCGTCTCTTGATAGAGTTTGGAAATATCGATCGCCCCGGGGCCCTCGCTTCCGCGCTGGATGGGCAACTCGACGGACTTTCCGGTTGTATTATCAGTCAGGGTCACTGTGTCAGACATGACTCAGCCCTCGCAATAAAAAAGAGTTCTATTCTACCTGATTTATTCAGAGCCGTTCGATATCCGCCCTCACTGCTGCGGATGAATCGCGAAACAACTGCTGCTCGGATTCATTCAACGGCATCTCGATAACTTTCTCGATGCCGCAGCGGGAGAGCACGCAGGACACCCCCATCGCCAAACCCGTTTCACCATACTCACCGTCGAGAATAGCAACCGTCGGCAGAATGCGCCGCCGATTGTGACAGATGGCGTCCACCATGATGGCCACAGATGCACCAGGGGCATCATAGGCGCTGGAGTTCTTGCGCAGCGCCAGGATCTCGGCCCCACCCGAGCGGGTTCTGTCAATAATCTGCTGCATGCTTTCATCATCGATGAAATGCGAAACCGGAATTCCATTGATCGTGCAAAAACGGGGCAGAGGCACCATGGTATCGCCGTGCCCTCCAAGTACAATGGTTGTGATGTCCTGCGCAGAGAACCCCGTCTCCATGGCGATAAAAGCCGCCATGCGCGAGGAGTCCAGCACCCCCGCCTGTCCAAGAATTCGGGAACGGTCCCAGCCGGTGCGTTTCCACGCATGGTATGTCAGAATATCTACCGGATTGCTCACCAGCAGCAGCATGCACTGCGGTGCATAGCGCATTACATCATCCAGAATTGCATCCAGAATGGTTATATTGGTGTGCAGCACATCCGAACGGGACATTCCCGGTTTGCGCGGCACCCCTGCAGTAATCACCACAAGCTCGGAGTCCTGCATGGAGGCGGGATCATTGCTGCCGGTCACGATAGTATCAAAATCAAAAAAAGGCGCTGTCTGACAAATATCCAGCGCCACTCCCTGGGGCGCATCTTCACGGATATCAATGAGCACAATCTCGCTGCATAACTCCTGCTCTGCCAGAATCTGCGCGCTGGTTTCTCCCACACGCCCGGCGCCGATGATGGTTATTTTTTTCATGCTGTTCTCCTCTCTGCAGGCGGTTGTTATCGCTGGAACTTGTGCGCTTCAGCTTTGCTGTTGAAACCTGCTGTTGTTTGAGTATAGATGAGAATCACTGAGGTTTTCTTACGGAAGGAGAAATTGCCATGAGCATGAGGAGCAGTTATTACCTCATCCCTAATTTCGCGGTCGGCAGGCAGCACCTGCGTCTGATGTGGGAGCGGCCTTCTTGGCCGTGATGGATCAGATACGCTGCTCTAATGGCATCCAGCCAACTGGAATTCAGCCTTGCGATCACGGGAAAACTCCACGCCAACTTTTGCGCATACATCAGCCTCAACGCGCAACTTGACTGTGTCCGGATCGATCAGCGTTAACTGCATATCGGTGCCCTCGAGATACCTGGTTCTCACCTCGCTTGTCGCAGGACGATGTGCGCCATGGCGAACCGGCCAGTAAAGGGTGTAGTCCTGCTTGACATTGAGCATGTGCGGACCTTTTCTCACACTCAGATCAATCAGCTTCCCGCCCGGATCACGGGTGGTAAAGGACCACTCGATGTGACGCCGCTCACCATCCAGCTTCATCTCGGCAACCGCCTTGTAATGACTTTTCCACTGCAGCCTCGCCACCGGAAAGAGGGCAAACTGATGCTCGCTAAAACGCCCATTGGGATCGTTGGAGATATTCATCGGCGGCAGGATGTCGACATTGACCCACTCGTCACCACTCTTTTGATACAACATAAAACTGACCAGCGAGGCATTTTTCCAGACCGCGGGATTGACCTGGATCGAGAGCGGATAACCCGACACCGAGAAGTCCGGCAATGGATCCGGCTCCTCCTCAAAAAATGCGGGAGGGATATCCACGGCTCCATCTGCCGGCCATAAAACCAGTTCGGGGTTCTGCAACTGCCTCTCGATCAATTGCTGCTGCATAAACTCAGGGCGCACCTTGCGGGGAGTGTTTGAGCAAAAGAGCTGATAGCTCGCCGACTCCTTGTAGAGGGCTGTATCCGGTGCCTGAGAGCACACATCCCTGTACCAGTTTTCACTTACCCGTGTTTTGCTGTCACAAATTGTGTAGTAACTGCCGTTTTGACGATAGCGTGCTGCAGCNGGNGGGCTTGTACAGAGTTGGTCATACCATTCACTGCGCACCTTCCAGCGAGCATTACAAAGGCTATAGTAACGCCCCGGCCCCTGCTGCAGNGCAGACGCAGGAGGCTGCCGGCAGAATTCCCGCATATAGCCTGCATCAAGACGGGCACCGTTCGAGCATGTCTCATGCCACGGCTCCTGATAGAGCGCCCGGGGAGGAATCTGCCGGCACAAATTGTCGTGGTAGCCGCCCTTGACGAGTTTGTCGAGACAGTAGACAGGCGGCGTAAAGAAGGCATCGCTACCTGTTTGCATACAGAGTTCGCGTAAATCCGAGCGCCCAAGCTCAAAAACCTGCACACCCTCCTCTGCGCCGACTCCTATTTCGTCCACGGCAAAGTTCAAAAAGGTAAAGCGGTGATAGATAGCACTCATTAAGCCATCAATCGCCGAATGCATTTGACGATCAGCATATCCCTGGCTGACATTTTCGAGCACCGTGTCATGCGGATAGCCCGTGTGCCGCACGCGCTGCGCCACTTTTTCACCGGTGAAGAAGCTGCCTCCAGGTTCCTCNTCATGCGCTGAATGNAGCGGCAACCGGTCATCTCTCCAGTGATTATTCGCCAGATAAGCGGCGTGATTCTGCGCCGCCCGGGTCAATNCCGACTGCTGCTGCAGCGTCGTCATTCCCGCCTGAGTGCGCAGCAGGTTTAGATAGGAGACCCCCTCATCAGAACTCCAGCCGGGCTGCGCCCATGCGAACAGCAGTAACANGAAGCTTTTTTTGCAGAGCCGCATCTATTTCTCTGAACGCAGCGCGGAGAGTTCACGGAACAGTNCCCGTGCAGACTTTGGCGGCTTGTTCAACTGCCGCTCTCTGTTTGCGTTGCGCACCAGTTGGCGCAGATGCTGACGATCTGCATGTTGAAAACGTTCCACCAGTTCATCCAGCAGCGACTCATTCCCGGCCAGCAGCGCGTCACGCCATGCCTCAACTTCGTGCAGAGCCTCGACTTCCTGCTGCTGCGGACGATGAAAACCATCCAGGGCCTGCTGTATGGCTGCCGCATCCACCTCACGCATCAAACCTGCGATATATTGCAGCTGGCGCTTGAGCGCTCCCCGTTTAAAACGCCTGGCATCCATGATTGCCGTTTGCAGCGGCTCCACCAGCCCCAGGCTGCGCAAACGAGACTCCGGCAACGCCACCAACTGTTTGCCCAGATCATGCAGAAGATGCAGTTCACGCTTGATTTGTGATTTGCTTTTGACTTCAGTTGCAGGCGTCTTTGATTCCATTTTTCAATAGTGCGATATGGGGGAAATATGTATTCTCATGCACGCGAGATGAAACTGCCGGTGGCTGTGTTGACCTTGACCAGCTCGCCGCTCTCGAGGTATTCGGGAACCTGAATTTCGAGCCCCGTCACCAGCATTGCAGGTTTGGTTCTGCCCGTGGCCGTGGCGCCTTTGACGCCGGGGGTAGTATCAGCGATCGTCAGGCTAACCGACTGCGGTAGCTCGATGGCAAGAATTTCGCCGTCAACCAGCAGCGCCAGAATACCCTCCACCCCCTCGACCAGGTATTCGATCTGCCCCTCGAGGTCTTCGCGGTTGAGGCCATACTGGGAGTAATCCTCAAGGTTCATGAACATCAGAATGTCGCCATCCTGATATGAGTACTGAACCTGTACACGGGAGCAGTCGCTATCCCTGAGGTAATCATCACCCTTCAGTGACTGGTCCAGCTTCTGTCCTGTTTTGAGGTTTTTAAAACGGATTTTGTAGAGTGTTGCAGCACCGCGGGAGGATGGGCTTTTGCTCTCCACCCGCCTGACGGCATGGGGCGCATCATCGATCTCGACGACATCCCCTTTTTTCAAATCACACGCCTTTGGCAAGTCTCTCTCCCGGTTTGCTTCCACACAGGCANCATTATAGCAGTGACAAAATAAATTCGTTCAGGGCTGTCCGGCTATTCTCTATGTGCCAATAGAGTGCCGATGCTAAAAAGACCTTTNCCACGAAGAACACGAAGAATTAACCGGATAGAAAAATCTCTTTGTGNGCTTCATGGTGAATACTCGGGGCGGGGGTGGCAGGGGTGTAGATACCGACAGCAGGGGATGNTGCCGGCATGGAGATGGCGTTTGCCATCTCCCGGGATCGCAATGCTTCTATTTTTTACTCAGCATCTCGTCGATCTCTTTCTCACTCGCAAGCCAGTCTGCATGTTCATCGCCCGGTGCGAAGTTGCGCTCCTTTGCGCGGTAGTAAGCTCTCGTCTGAATCATCTCGTAACGCATCTGCGGGTCGATAGCGGCAGCCTTCTTTTTAGCCGGTGCCCTGGCTGCACTCTTTTTTGGTGCTGCTTTCNTGGGGGCCGCCTTTTTTGGCGCTGCTTTTTTAGCAACGCTCTTCTTAGCTACAGCCTTTTTGGCNACAACTTTTTTCTTGGCGACGACCTTNTTCTTGGCGACGCTTTTTTTAGAAACCTGCTTCTTTTTTGCAACTGCTTTGACTTCTGGTTTTTTGCTCACTATTGCTCTCTCTGATTGATAATAAAAACTACCATGCATTCTATACGAAATTCATCAATACCCCGAATGAATATTTGACTTTTTCATATTACTCGCCGGCAATCATCATCGACTCAACCAGCCATGACCCTGTGCGTGTGCTGCCGGGATAGTCATCGTCGTTGCCTACGGCCACAAGCTGCTGAAACATGCTCTTGAGATTCCCTGCAATCGTGATCTCTTCCACGGGATACTGGATTTCACCACCCTCTACCCAGAAGCCGCTCGCGCCGCGCGAGTAGTCTCCGGTAATCGGGTTGACTCCCTGCCCCATAAGCTCGGTCACCACCAGGCCTGTATGCATCTTCTTCAGCAATGCCTCATAATCGAGGTCGCCCATCTGAATCGAGAGGTTGCGTACACCACCGGCATTACCGGTCGTTTGCAAGTCAAGCTTGCGCGCTGAGTAACTGCTCAGCACATAGCCTTTCAAGATGCCATCCGCCACCAGTTTTCGGCGGCTGGTCGCGACTCCCTCTGCATCAAACGCCGCACTGGACAATCCCTGCGCAACAAAAGGGTTCTCCTCGATATTGACCCATTCAGGAAATACCGGGGTATCCAGTGCATCCAGCAGAAAACTTGCACGGCGATAGATGGCTGATCCACTGATGGCATGGATGAGACTGTTAAGCAGCCCGACAGCAACCTCTGCGCGAAACAGTACCGGCGCCTGGCGGGTCTTCAACTTGCGTCCATTGAGGCGTGCGATAGCGCGCTGCGCAGCACGTTTGCCAATATCCTCCGCAGCATCCAGCGCTTCCGCAGAGCGCGCCGTGGTATACCAGTAGTCTCTCTGCATGGAGTCATCCTGCTGCGCGATGACACTGCAGCTGAGAGAGTAACGGCTGCTCGGGTAACCATGCACAAACCCGTGCGTATTTCCATAAACACCGACAGCCTGGCCGGTATTGAGCGTTGCTCCTTCCGAGTTTGTGATGCGCGAATCATAATCACGCGCAGCAGCCTCGCATTCCAGCGCCATCCCGAGCGCCTCTCCAATATCGATATTCCAGGGATGATAGAGCTCCAGGTCTGGAAATTCTGTCGCCATCAAATCAGCGTCAGCGAGCCCGGAAAACGGATCCTCCGCGGTCTGTTTTGCAATCGAACAGGCAGCGCTCACTGCTTCTTGAATCGCCGCAGCGGACAACTCGGCAGTCGATGCCGTTCCCTTGTGCTGCCCCATATAGACGCTGATACTGAGGCTGTTGTCCCGTGTATGCTCGATGGTTTCCGTCTCTCCCAGGCGCACTGTTGCCGACAGCCCCATATCACTGTGGGCAGCAACTTCTGCAGATGACGCTCCCTGGCGCCCGGCCTCCTTGAGAACATCTTCGACCAACTGTCGCAGTTGTGCATATTTCGCCTTGTCATCAAACTGCTTCATACCGTGCCGCCTATGGTCAATTCATCCACTTTCAGAGTTGGCTGTCCGACCCCTACCGGCACNCTCTGCCCCTCTTTGCCGCAGACACCGATGCCTGCGTCCAGTTCAAGATCATTGCCGACCATACTGACGAGATTCAATACTTCCGGGCCATTGCCGATCAGGGTCGCCCCCTTGACAGGCGTGGTAACTCTTCCATTCTCGATCAAATAGGCCTCACTGGCTGAGAAGACAAATTTCCCGGAGGTGATATCCACCTGCCCGCCACCGAAGTTGACAGCGTAGAGCCCTTTATCGACGCTGGCGATGATCTCCTGCGGGTCATGTTCACCAGCCAGCATGTAGGTGTTGGTCATGCGTGGCATGGGCAGATGGGCATAGGACTCGCGCCGGCCGTTGCCGGTGGAGTCGGTGCCCATCAGGGAGGCATTGTGCTTGTCCTGCATATAGCCTTTGAGAATTCCCTTCTCGATCAGGACCGTCTGCTGAGTGGTGGTTCCTTCGTCGTCCATATTCAGAGAGCCGCGACGATTTTCAAGCGTGCCGTCGTCCACCACCGTACATAGCGGCGAAGCAACTCGCTCACCCATACGACCGGCAAAGGCCGACGTCCCCTTGCGATTGAAATCACCTTCAAGTCCGTGTCCAATCGCCTCATGCAGCAGCACCCCCGGCCAGCCGGGACCAAGAACAACAGGCATAGCACCGGCGGGGGCATCAACAGCCCGCAAATTGACCAGTGCCTGGCGTACAGCGTCTCGCGCCAGTCCCAGTCCGCGCTCACTGCGGGTGAAGAAGTCCAACCCGGTACGCCCGCCCGCACCGGCCGTTCCCTGTTCACGCAGATCCCCCTGTTCGACGATCACATGCACATTCATGCGCACCAGGGGGCGTATATCACTGCGCAGCACACCGTCGCTGCCGACCACCAGCACCATGTCATAAGCTGCGACCAGATTGGCGATCACCTGCTGCACGCGCGAATCCAGCTGACGCGCCTCCTGCTCCACCTGGTGAAGCAGGGCGATCTTGTCACTGCCTGGCAGCGTGTCGATTGGATTTGTTGCTGCATAAAGTTGGCGCCCTACTCCTCTTTCAGCTACAGCTATGCGTCCGTTTTGGCCAACTCGTGCAATCGCCCGCGCCGTATCGGCAGCCTGAATCAGGTTAGGCAACTGCAGTTCGTCTGTATAGGCAAAGCCGGTTTTTTCGCCGCTGATGGCGCGGATGCCGGCGCCCTGCTCGATGCTGTAGACGCCCTCCTTGACGATCCCGTCTTCAAGCGTCCACGCCTCCAGGCGGCTCGACTGAAAATAGACGTCGGCAAAATCGATCTGATGCCCCATAAGGTGATCAAGCACAAGGTCAAGATGGTGCTGCTCAAGACCAGCGGGGGCCAGCAGCTGCTGTTCAACGATTTCCAGCATGAGTTATGAACTTCCTGGGTAGTGGTGGCAGATATTGTAATGGTGAACGAAGCGCAGCAATTCTAAAATGGAAAGATACTCACCACGAAGCATACGAAGGCATTTCTGTTTCCAGTTGATTCTTCATGCTCTTCGTGTGCATCGTGGTAAAAGTCTTTTAAAATGTCTACGCTCTACTTGGGGCAGTTAAAACTGCAGCGCTTCGCTCGCAATGAGGGGATTCTACAGCTCACACATCAGGCGGCGGTGATCCAGGCTGGGGAAATTACGCCGCGTGGTATGCAGCAACTCAATATCCAGCTTCGAGGTAACAAAACCCGTACCGCGCGGAACCTGCGAAAGCACCGTACCCCAGGGATCGACGATCATGCTGTGGCCATGGGTTTCACGACCGCTGACATGATATCCACCCTGGGCTGCAGCAATGACATAACAGAGATTCTCGATGGCGCGGGCGCGAACCAGCGGTTCCCAGTGTGCCTTGCCTGTTGCCGCCGTAAATGCCGACGGGATGGCAAAGAGATCCGGCTTTGCCGAAAGCATCGAGCGGAACAGCTCAGGAAAACGTAAATCGTAACAGACAGCGACTCCGATATTGCCGAACGGCGTCTCGACTACCAGCGGTGTATTTCCAGGCTCGATGACACTTGACTCTTTATATTGCTCCTCAATATCCGGCAGTTGCACATCAAACAGATGCAGCTTGTCATAGCGCCCGGAAAGTTCTCCGCTGTCACTATAGACCAGGCAGGCGGCTCTGACTTTGCTCTCATCCGCAGTGGAGAGCGGAATGGTACCGCCAACCAGCCATATACCATGCTTTCGCGCCAGATCAGAGAGAAAAGTCTGCAGTGGTCCCTCTCCTGCCTTCTCCTGAATGGCCAGCATATCGCTGCAAGTTTGCCCCATAAAGGCGAAATTCTCCGGCAGCACGATCAGGTTCGAGCCCTCGTCAACAGCCGCAGCGACGATGCGTTCAATTTCAAACAGGTTGGCATTGACATTCGGGCCGGAGGCCATCTGCACTGCTGTTGCTTTCAGAGATGTAGGCATTGTCCTATCGTTTATTGTCTGGCAGGTGAGAGAGCATATCACCGAAGTAGAATCATTGGAAATCCGCCAGTGGATCATCATATCCCTTGCCGATGGGGTTCCTCTCTTTGCCGCTGCTTTCACTGCGCCAGCTCTCTTTTTTGCCTGATTCTGAATGAGGATCAACGAATGGCTGAGCAAGTTTTTTGCGTTGACTTCCACCAAACAGTTTTTTCCTCGCAACACGCACTACATCGGGATTCTCCCACGAACCTTTGACCTGATAGTTTACCTCTGCAATCTGGTCAAGCTGTTTTCCAGCTACGACACCGGCTGCCAGCAGTGCAGCACCGACTGCCGGGCCGCCGGCTGCAACTCCCGCCAATGGGAGCAACCCGTGGATATCCGGAATGACACGAATCCGCTGATTCACCTGACGGGTTCCCAGATTGAGATCGCCGGAGACATGGATATCGGCAGCAGGAGCCTCGATGAGCAGCTCTTTATTGGTACTGACGACTCCCTGCTTCAACACAAATTTACCCCGCATTTTATCAAAGCTGAATCCCTTCTTCGTGAGATCGCTGAAGTCGAGCCGCAAGCGCCTTTTCAATGCACCTATATTCAGAAATCCCAGAATACGCCCCAGTCCCGGTTGAGCCTCGGAAAATCTTCCCTCGCTGGTATCTACCAACAGCTTGCCATTGAGCCTGCCAGGCGCATAATCCGCCGGCGTTCCCCGCCAGTTGAGATCTGCATCGACGCTTCCCTGCGCTTCCTCGAGCTGACTCGAGAGATCCAGGCTCTTTAGGGTCTCGCCAAATTTGGCAGCAATAAGTGAGATGTTCACACTTGTTGTAGTAGCGCCCTTTTTCGAATTCCAGTTTCCACTTGCCACCAGGCTGTCATTCTTCGAGTTCACCTTGAGCTCGAACATCTCATGCCCGGTACGGGTGTGCCGGGTTTTCATCGAGAGTGTTCCAAAAGGGCGCCCGTTCAAAAGCAGCTGCTTGCTTGTCAGATAAAACGGCCTGACATCATGTGGTTTTTTCTGCCCGCTTTTATCAGTGGGCGCACTCTTGTCATGCAGAGAGAAGACCAGGTTCAAACGCTCCAGATCCACCCTGATCTGCTGCTTTTTTGAATCTGGAATCATCAGCTTACCGGAGAGTTCCTTCGCCTTGATCGTACCGTTCCACCTCTCCTGGCGGTGCTTCATATCCAGCTTTAAGTCACCGTAGGCGAGCTTGAATGCAGGTGTCGTTTCACTCAGTGTCCACACCAGGTCCAGAGTCTTTTTTTGTGGACGGGATTTCCCCAGGGAGAGCGGCAAATCAACCTTCATCCCTTTCAGATCACTGCGTGTATGCAGTGAAAGACCACTCCTGCGCATCTTGGCAAGCGACGGCACTTCAACATCGATCCTCCACGCTGCACTGCCGCTGACAGGCGCATCTGGAATGACCTTTTTTAATGAAGTTGCCGAGAGATTCACATTTGCCTTCACCTGTGTGGCGCCATTTTTTAGCGGTTTAATATCCATGCTAAGCGGACTCCCCAGCAGTTGCGCCTTGAGTCGTTCCGCGCTGACACCGCTGTCGGTCAGGTTCAACACCCCGTTGACGCTCTGCAGAGAGAGATCGACTTCATTGGCATTGATGGTTGCATCCCTGAGAAGCAACTCACCCTTAAAGGCCGCCGCGTGATGTTTTTTCAGCGGAATTTGCATATCGACACTGAGGTCACCTTTACCATGCATATCAAGCGCCTCCATCAACGGTGCAAACTTGCTCTTCAATGGGGACTCCTTGAGCAATCGCACCGGCCCCGNCAGTGATCCGGAAATTTCACCCTGNAGTTGAATGGCTGACGCCGGNTTGAGCTGCATCTGCATACTCGCATGGTCNACCCGGTTATCATAGATNGTGGCTTCACTGACATCGATATTCAGGTGATTGCCGTGAAAACGAACCCGGGCCTTGACGTTCTGCAAAGGCGGCCACTCCTCCT
>JGI24023J19991_10003070_pt1 | contig 11891 bp, 13 predicted proteins | sample Cruoilmetagenom1_FD_19991 | JGI IMG/M metagenome (IMG submission 19991)
AAGTTGGCTATACGGGTGATCAAGAGTTGTATGGAACCAGACGGTTTCAATATAGGTATGAACCTTGGACGAATTGCTGGTGCAGGGATAGACGATCACATACACCTCCATATCGTCCCGAGGTGAGCGGAGATACAAACTTTATGCCTGTTTTGGCAGGCACAGATGTGATTCCGGAGGCGCTTGAGGAGACGTACAAAAAACTCAAAGAGGCATTGGAAGAGTTGGAAAAATGAGTCAATATGAGGAGATTCTGAAGAAACAAGGACATCATTTAGTTGGACAAAACGAGCATTCAGCAGTCAAGTTGTGCCACTGGCTGAAAAAGAGCCTCAGAGATGAAGGTGAGTGTTACAAATCCAAATTTTATGGGATAGCGTCGCACAGATGCATCCAGATGACGCCATATATCGGTTGTAATCAGAACTGTATCATCTGTTGGAGACCAACTGGAATGAAGACATCTTTTGATGAGATGGATTCCCCAGAAGAGATCGTGGAAGCGTCTATAAAAGAGCAGAGAAGAATTTTAACTGGTTATAAAGGATCCTATCGCACAAACATGTCAAAATATGAGGAGGCTGTTGATCCAAAACATGCTGCTATAAGCCTCATAGGAGAACCGACGCTATATCCATATTTAGAAGATCTGATAGAAGAGTATGGAAAGAGGGGTTTGACCACATTCGTCGTATCCAACGGAACAAACCCTGAAGTGATAGAGGAGATAAATCCGACACAGCTCTACATCTCTCTAGAATCTTTTGAGGAGGAGATGTATAAAAAGATGTGCCGCCCGAATGAGAAAGATCTGTGGGAGAGGGTATTGGAATCGCTGGAAATACTTGGCAAAAAGAGATGCAGGACGGTTTTAAGGATAACACTTGTGAGGGGGTTGAATTTTGAAGCAGAAAGATTTATACCCTTGATAGAACTCGCATCTCCGGATTATATAGAGGTCAAATCTTATATGCACCTAGGTTATTCCAGACGTAGGCTTGAAAGAGACAGAATGCCGACTCACAGAGAAATAAAAGAATTTTCAAGGATATTAAACGGTAAAACAGATTATTCTATATTAGATGATGCAGAGATAAGCAGGGTCGTGCTTCTTTCAAAAGATAAAGGTGAAGACAGAATGATAGATTTTTGAGCACTCTCTCGTCAGGAGAGACGCGAGTTTATGGAAGCGAGTATCGCGGCAAGGATGATCACGAGAACGATGACCAATCCAGGTTGCTTCAGGATGTTTCCCAATATTCCATAGCCCAACGCGACCGGTATGACGATCTTTATCAGCCATGTCCACCATCTCCCAATCTTGAAATCACTGACCTTATTTATATACGACCTCAATCTATCCGCGCCATAAACCCATCCAAAGATCATCACCTCCGCAAATCCTATCAGCGGAAGACCGTATGTGGAGACAATCTCATCTACAAATCCTATATTTCCCGCGTTCAACGCAAACGGCAAACTCATCAAGCATCCACCTATTGTCAAGATCAAAACCGTTTTTTCTCTGCTCATATTGAATTTCTCAATGATCGGGCCGGCAGTTGTTTCCAAGAGNGATACAGAGGAAGAGAGACCAGCNAANATCAGAAGTATGAAGAATAATATCGAGAATATTATAGAGAAGGGCAGGATGTTCAAGACCGCGGGGAATGTAATAAACGCAAGTGCCGTTCCCTCTTCTATCAGATCGGTGATCGGCATTCCACTCACAAAGGACATGTGCCCCAGTGTGGAGAATATCGCAAATCCCGCGAGTAAAGAGAATCCGCAGTTGGCAAGTGCGATGATTGATGCATTCTTTGCCACATCCGAATTTTTAGGTTGATAAGACGCGTACGTTATCATCGTGCCGAATGCGAGGCTCAGCGAGAAGAATACCTGTCCACACGCGTTCATCCAGATATTTGGATCCAATAAACTGCTGAAATCTGGCTTCAAATACCACCTCAGTCCGCTTGAAGCACCTTCCAACGTTAGACTTCCCACAACCATCATAATGACGATGATCCACAGAGCGGGAACGAAAAATTTATTCGTCTTCTCCAAACCATCTTCTACGCCAGCACGAACGATTATAAAGTTTATTGCCCATACGATAAGCATTGCGATCAGAGGGTAGTAGCTTCCCAAGAATTGTCCGAAGAAAAGATTCGGCTCTCTTCCCCACGCGAGTGTGAAGGAATATCCAAGATAGGAGAGTGCCCATCCAAGTATGACGATATAGTAGGTTAAGACGATGAACCCATTTATGGCTGCCCACCAACCGAGAAATTCGCTCTCTCTAACTGTTTTTTTTATTGCCAACGGTGTGGTGGCCCCCGTCTTACCACCCACCCCAAGCTCCAGCATCATCATCGGTATTCCTATTAAGAATAGTGCAAGAAAATAAGGTACGAGAAATGCGCCTCCGCCATTCTCATAGACCATATATGGAAATCTCCAGATATTCCCAAGACCTATCGCTGCCCCAATGGCGGCAAGTATGAAACCAGTTCTTGTGGTCCATCCTCCTCCCATACTCTTTGTCACCATCCTTTTACCAATAACCGTTTCCTTTTTATATTACTTATGGCTATTGTTGATGGAGGGCCCGTAGCTTAGTGGTCGGAGCTCTCGGCTCATAACCGAGTGGTCGCCGGTTCAAATCCGGTCGGGCCCACCTCTTTTTAGTATGATTCCAAAGAGTATCCCGACCAAAAGCCCGCTCAGATGTGCCATATATGCGACCCCGGGTTGGATCATCAAGAGATTTATAATCACAAATAGAGGAATCAAATAGATAATCTTTATTGGGATCGGAAAGGGGATGATGTATATTCTCATATATGGTGCAAGAATCGCCAAACACGCCAATATTCCATATATTGCTCCACTAGCACCGATCACTCCATAAGATGACAGAAGAATATGACCGAAGCCGGCAAACATTCCTGATAGAAGGTATATGCTCAAGAAGTTTCTTCCGCCGATCCTCCTCTCGAGTTCAGGTCCTATAAAGAAGAGGGCAAGTATGTTAAAGAGGAGATGGGCAAAGCCGCCGTGAAGGAACATGTGTGTCAAGATCGTCCAGTAGTGGTGCTGGACAAAGAAGGAATAACCGCTCAATGCAAAGAATCCCGTGTAGCCGGGTATTATTAACTGTAATATTGCAGAAATTAGGCATGCTGCAATAATGAGAGTAGAATAAGATGTGTATATCCTCCTTCTTGGCTTATATTCCCACTCCACCGTTATAATCTCCCTACAATGTTTTAATTACCTTTTCAAGTTCTTCGACTCTCTTATCAAGTTTCTCTATGATCTCCGTGTTATCCTCGCTTTCCAGATCGGCACCGCAGACGGGGCAGGTGAAATAGTTAGCGCTCGCGTAATCGAAGGTATATCTTCCGCAGGGAATATCAGACGAACAGACGTAAAAAACGTTCTCTTTTTCAAAATCAAGTCTTTCTTTAAGATTTTTATATAAACGCCTCAATTCACTCTTAAGATTCGTCTCGGCGTTTTCCAAATCAACCTTCCAATAGTATGTGAGCCAACCGCTCTCTTTTTCCCTCTGTTTTCTATAGTGTGCGATATTTTTCTCATGTAGTATAAAAAGAATTTTTCTTATCATGTTGAGACCGTACCCGCTCTTCTCCGCCAGATCTATATCAGTCACCTCTTCTGGCATCGCCTCAATGACTATTACGCCGTCTTCTCCTACGATCTTTTTTAGATAGCTTTTAACGATCTCATCCTCTATCTTAACCAAAGATACACCCCTACAGATATTTTGGAAGTACCCTCTTATATCTCTCTCCTATCTTATTTAATACAATCTCCCTCGATGCTCCAGTCGCAAGTATCGTTGTTATCGGTTTCCCCTCCAATATCCTCTTCCCGATTGGTGGAATATCTACAAATCCCTCTTCCGTTATAATCTTCTTTACCTCTACGTCTCTCTTCGCGAAGATGATCGCCTTTCCGGAGAAATTCTTTATCTCTGGTTCATCCGGCAGTTCTCCAAATATTGATTTTATGTGGGTGTCAAAGACGTTTAATCCCGTAGAAAGCTCTATGGTATCTAAACTTCCGCACAACCTGGGATTTACTTCTATGACGAAGATCTCATCCCTTTTTACGATAAAATCCACCCCGTTGAAACCTCTCAAGTTTAGATCCGAGGCGAGCTGTGAGGCGATCTTCTCCATCTCTCCCGCCTTTTTACCCGCATATGGAACGATGTTCCCGCAATAGGCGAAATCACTCGGGGAATTTAGAAATTTTTCTCCTATGAGTTGTTCATTCGCCGTCAAAGATATGGCATTCTCTCCGTCTGAAACCGATGAGACGCTCGTCGATCTTCCTTTGATATATTCCTGGAAGAAGAAACCATCATGATATTCTGGAAGATCCTTCTCACTAAGGATCAACCTGTTCTTTATCCCCCCACCCCCCCTTATGGGCTTCATGACCGCGGGAAATTTTATCCGGTCATCATATATTTCGGGATGTCTATATCCAAGCTCTCCCAATATTTCTGCCAGTTTTAACTTATCTCCAACTTCAGCCATCTTTTCTGAACTATTCCCCAAAATTTTATCCCGCACACTTCGCGGAAGATCAAAATTTTCAAAGTGAGAGCCTATGACAAGATGGTCAAATTCCATTCTCTTCAACTCTTCTCTTATATCTTCATCTTCTCTTATCGTGATATGATCTTTATCGCATTCCAATGTATCCACATCATCGAAAAAATCGATTGAAATAACATTGTATCCTGCCCTTCTGGCAGAGCAGACGATGTGTCGAACATCCGACCCCAAGATAAGGATTTTATCTTCTTTCAATTAATTCTATCTCCCTTTTTACAAATGAGAAAGAGTAAAGCGGTACCGAAGAGGTTGATCATTCCCACTGCATAAAACACCTCTTTTATTCCAAAAGAATCCAATATCACGCCGGATATCAAGGGTCCAACGATCATCCCAATACCCATCGCCATATCTATCCGTCCCATTGTGGTACCCATGCCACAATCTCTTCCCACCTCTGCGGCGGCACTCATACTCGCCGGCGTGGTCAATGCGTTTCCCATCCCAACAGATAAGTTCAATATCAACAACTCTAAAAAATTCTTGGAAAAGGGAATAAATAACAGGAAAAGGGCGTAAATAAAACTTCCGGCGATGATCAAACCCAGCTTAGACGTTTTATCTGCCGTCAAGCCAGAGGGATACTGCAATAAAAAAGTTAGAATGATATTTGAAGTGAAGATCAGCCCGATCAAGGAAGCTGAAAGATTTAAAGTACGATACGCAAAGATCGGCAGAAATGCGATGAGCGTTCCCCTCCCCAAAGAATTTAAAAATCCGAAGATGCTCAAGGTGAGCGTGTTAATCTCGCTCAAAGATCCTTTGGTAGAATTATCTCCCCGGGGAGCACTTTTCATATTGGGTAGGAATAAGAAGACCAAGATGAGGGCAATAAGGAAGAGAATCTCCATCGAATAAAAGATATAATCCATCCCAAAGCGATCTTTTATCACCCCTCCGATGACGGGGCCGATGCCCATTCCTAAAAAGAGAGATATCGAGAAGAGCCCCATATACTTGCCCTCTTCTCCCGTTGGAGAGATGTCCCCGACAGAGGCTATGGCAACCGGAACGATAAAAGCTGAAGAGAAGCCGTGTATCAATCTTATAAGGGACAAACCGTATAAACTGGTTGCATAAAGGTAACCAAATGGAACGATAGAGTATATAAGTAATCCTGCCATTAAAACTTTTTTTCTCCCCTTGAGATCCGACATCCTCCCCACGGGGGATGCGGATATGATCCTTGCGAGGGAGAAACCCGAGAAGATTATGGCGAGCCATATCCCCGTCGCATTAAATTTGGGTGAGGTAGAGTAGATGGAGATTAAGGGGGAGAGTATTCCCATACCAAGCATCGTTGCAAATATGCTCAGAAACAATGCAAAAAGCGGTCTGCTCTTCATCACTCTTTTGATATTCAGGTGATGTTAATAAGTTTTTATGAGATGTATAACTGATTAAAGATAGTAATAAAAATATCAATAGTATTTATGGTAGAATTAATATTTATTATAATAATATAATACAATCTGATAGAGTTGTTATGAATATAATAAGTCAACGAGACATCTAACTGATTGAGGGTGGCAAAATAAACATTTATATGGGAGATCCGCGCTACTATAATAACAAAAGCCATAAAGATGACGAAGCAACGGGCGGTATGATGAATAGGGCAAAAAAATTTTTTTGGAATTGGAATATTGTATCAAAGGGTGTTTCTCTGCCAGATTACAAGATTACCGAATATACCCCGATCGAGACGATAAATATTCCAGATATCGTGGTGATACATCTACAGCAACACATAGGCGCCCCCAATGAGACCATCGTTAAAGTTGGGGAGGAAGTTAAGGTGGGACAGAAGATAGGGGATTCTAAGAGTTTTGTCTCTGCCCCTGTTCATGCAAGCATCTCAGGTACCGTTTTAGCGATTAAAAAAGAGATCCACCCGTCTCTTGGGCGTGGAAGCACGGCTATTTTGATAAGATCAGATGGCAAGGACCAATGGGTCAAGGGCGAGAAGATTAGGGATTTATCGGAGAAGACGAAAGAAGATCTTATCAAGATAATTCGAGAGGCTGGGGTCGTTGGTCTCGGTGGGGCGGCCTTCCCTACGTCCGTAAAACTCTCCCCCCCGGATAAAATTGATACGCTGATCATAAATGGGTGTGAATGTGAACCATACATTACCGCAGATCATCGATCGATGCTCGAGAATGGAGAGAGAATAATAAAAGGTGCAGAGATCTTTATGAATATTCTTGGCGCCGAAAGAACAATCATAGCCATAGAGGCCAACAAGCCGGATGCCATAGCCAAGATGGAAGACCTGGTAGATAAATTCGGAATGGAAAAGATGAGCATCTCGAAGCTAAAAACCAGGTATCCCCAGGGATTTGAGAAGATGCTTATAAAGACGGTGCTCAACCGTGAAGTGCCATTGAAAGTCACCGGGAGACCGGGATTACCCGCCAATGTGGGCGTCGTCGTTCAGAACGTAGGCACCGCAAAGGCTGCGTACGATGCGGTTTATGAGGGCAAACCCTTGGTGGAGAGGGTTTTAACCGTTACGGGCGGTGTAAAAGAGCCAAAAAATCTATTAATCAGGGTCGGGACGAGATTTTCCTCGCTGATCGAAGCTTGTGGCGGTTTCAGAGATGAACCAGGTAAGATGATAATGGGTGGCCCTATGATGGGGCTCTGCCAAATTAACCCAATAACGTCTACGATAAAGGGGACTAACTGCCTTCTGGTTCTTGGAAAAGAGACGGTGAAGGAAGAAGAGGAGACTCTCTGTATAAGATGCGGGAGTTGTGTTGAGGTCTGCCCGGTGAATCTGATACCAACCGATCTGGCGAGATATGCGAGAAATAGGAGGTTTGACCTCTGCGAAGAGAATTACATAGGCGCCTGCATGGGCTGTGGAGCTTGTTCATACGTCTGTCCATCAAAGATACCGTTGGCGCAGCTCATCGGCTGGGCAAAAGATGAGGTGGGGAGAAGAAAAAATGATTGAAGATCTCAACGAGAAGGATGAAGGATTCATTGTATCTGCAAGCCCGCATATAAGAAAAGATATCTCTGTAGAAAAGATTATGTATCTGGTGATTCTGGCGCTTATGCCTACAACGGTCGCTGGAATATATTTTTTCGGCTATCATGCCCTTTCTATCATAATTTTAAGCGTTCTTTCGGCGTTGATCACAGAATTTTTGATCCTGAAGGTGAGAAAGAAGGAATTTCGCATGGACGGCAGCGCTATTATCACAGGTCTCCTTTTGGCGCTCGTCTTGCCTCCAACAGTTCCATGGTGGGTGCCAGTCGTTGGCGCCGTCTTTGCCATCGCGATCGGGAAACAGGTTTTCGGTGGTCTTGGGCAGAACATATTCAATCCCGCCCTCGTGGGCAGGGCGTTTTTGATGGCTTGCTGGCCGGTTCTGCTGACGACATGGATAGTACCCTTTGGTGGAGCAGATGCCATCACGGCCGCCACCCCGCTGGGTGCTCTAAAACTCGAACATATTACCACACCTTCCATACAACTATTCTTAGGGAACGTCGGAGGATGTATAGGCGAGACCTCCGCGATCGCGATACTGATAGGTGCTTCTATCCTTTTGACTCTCAAAATAATAGACTGGAGAATTCCCTTGAGCTATATCGGCACGGTATTCCTTTTAATGTTCTTCTTGGGACAGGATCCGATATTTCATGTACTCGCAGGAGGATTAATGCTCGGAGCCTTCTTTATGGCAACAGATTACGTGACGGGCCCTATTACCAGGTGGGGGCGGGTGATATTTGGAATAGGTGCTGGGGTCTTCGTCGTGGTCTTCAGGTTGTGGGGCGGGATGCCGGGAGGGGTGTGCTATTCGATCTTGCTGATGAACGCATTTACTCCGTTAATAGATAGATATGTCAAGCCAAGTCCGTTGGGCTGGGGGAAAAAAGAGAGAAAGATTGCAGAGGGTTCTAAATGATTGCACAAGGAGATTTTTGAATGAAGGAGAGTTGGAAGAGGGTTATCGTTCTCACCTCGATCGTGGCAATCTCCGTAGTGGTGCTCTCCTCTATCTATAATATCACAGAGCCTGAGATCGCCAAACAGAAGGAGATCAAATTTGAAGAGATGCTTCAAAGCATCTTCCCATTGGCAACGGATTACTCCGGAAAAGAAGGTATCTATGAGATCTATTCAAATAATAAACGTGTTGGATACGCATTAATGGCGAATGGAACGGGTTATGGTGGATATATTGAAATTCTGGTTGGAGTCAACGAGGATAAAACGATAAAAGGTATAAAGATCCTGAAACAGACCGAGACGCCTGGATTGGGCGCAAAAATAACGGAAAAATGGTTCACCGACCAATTCAGTGGTAAACCGATAGGAGATATCAGATTAAAGAAGGATGATGGGAAGATAGACGCCATAACCGGTGCAACGATAAGCTCCAGCGCCGCCGTTGATACCGTCTATGAGGGATACATGGAAAAGATAAAAATGATGGAGGAAAAATGATTAAGGATTTTACGAACGGGATAGTGAAGATGAACCCGATTTTCGTACTAGCACTTGGTCTTTGCCCGGCTTTGGCGATAAGCACCTCAATAGATAACGCGATTGGCATGGGGGCATCTGTGATATTCGTTTTACTCTTCTCCAATCTGATGATATCTCTGCTTAGAAATGTGATACCCAAGGAGGTGAGAATTCCCTGCTTCATCGTCATCATCGCGACGTTCGTGACGATCGTCTCTTTAGCTCTTCAAGCATATCTACCGGCATTGAACGAGTCGTTGGGGATATATGTACCATTGATCGTGGTAAATTGTATCATCTTGGGGCGGGCGGAGGCGTTCGCCTCGAAGAATCCTGTCTCACGTTCTGTTCTCGATGCGCTTGGTATAGGATTGGGTTTCACGCTTTCATTGATAATAATCTCGATCATCAGAGAACTTTTGGGAACCGGGGGCATCTCCGTCTTTGGATATGGTGTTACACTCCCCTTCTCACCTGCAACATTTTTTATCATGCCGGCCGGAGCATTTTTGGTGATAGGACTTCTTCTCGGATTGTTTAAGAGGGTGGGGGTGATAAGGTGAATGAATTGTTAGCACTATTCATCAAGTATGCACTCGTCAATAATTTCATACTTACCATGTTCCTCGGGCTCTGCCCCTTCTTCGGGGTTTCCAAAAGACTTGGAGATGCCCTAAGCATGGGCATTGCGGTAACATTCGTCATGCTCTCCGCATCCGTGATAACGTGGCTAATCGCACACTTCCTCTTGATACCGTTTAACATTCAATATATGGAGATCGTCGTCTTCATCCTGGTGATTGCTTCCTTCGTTCAGTTGATCGAGATGTTCATAAGAAAGACGAGCGTCTCACTTTATAGGGCTCTCGGCATTTATCTACCACTGATAACGACGAACTGCGCAATTTTGGGGATAGCAGAGATCAATTTCAGGGAAGGTTTCTCATTATTGGGAAGTGTCGCAAGTTCGTTGGGTGCAGGAGTGGGTTTCATCCTGGCTCTTGCTATAATGTCTGGAATGAGGGAGAGGTTGGAAATTTCTGCTGTACCTGAATCTTTCGAGGGATTACCGATCGCATTCATCACCGCTTCTCTGCTCAGTCTATCTTTCATCGTCTTTAGGGGGATTGGGTTGTGATAGAGATAATATCTGTTACGGCCATAGGTTTGATCTTCGGGTTGGTACTTAGCATCGCGGCGGATAGATTCAGGGTGGAAGTTGATGAAAGGCTGGAAAATACGATCGGGGTACTGCCGGGTGCGAACTGCGGGGCTTGCGGATTTATGGGGTGTTCTGCTTTTGCAGAAGCAATCATAAAAGACCCATCGATTGCAAACAGATGTGCACAGACGTATACGGATGAAGATAAGTTGATAGAGCTCTCTGATATATTAGGTGTGGAGGCGGGTAAGAAGGAAGAGGCAGTTGTGATCTGCGACGGGGGAAAGCGTTGTGAGGACAAGTTTCAGTATTATGGGGGATATTCCTGCCAGCTTGCCGATCGCTTCTTTCAGGGAAATAAGGCGTGCGAGTATGGGTGCCTGGGCTTCGGAGATTGTGTGGAGGTCTGTCCGACCAAGGCGATAGAGATGAATGAAGATGAGATGCTACCAGAGATCAATGGTGACAGATGCACTGGATGCGGCGCATGTGCAGATGTATGCCCGAGGAATATCATAAAGATCATACCAAAAGAATCTCTGGTATATCTGGCATGTAATAATACTTCTTTTAATTGGGAGGAACCTTTAGCAGATTTCATCTTCTCCATAAAAGATAAAGGTGAATTCTCGGCAGATTTTACTGGAACAAGGATCTATGAAGGTGGCAAATGGAAGAATTTGTCGGTATGTGGAAAATGTTTGAAGTGTTTGGATGCGTGTCCAAGAGATGCACTCGTCTTTGAGCTCAAGGGGGGAAAAGGATATATAACAAAGACGGTACAGGGAGAAATAAGAGTTGAAGAGGATATGTGCATTTGCTGCTCAAGATGCGAATCCATCTGTCCCGAAAATCTAATAAAAGTGAAAAAACCGCTTAAAGGAATCCTAGAGATTGATCAAGAGAAGTGCAATGGACGTGAATGTGAAATTTGCACATATCTCTGTCCTACATGGAATATATCTTTTACGGAGGAAGGACTGATCACATTCGGCGATTACTGTATTTACTGTGGAATATGCGAGGCGGCATGTCCAACCGATGCGATAAAAGTGAGCGTCGAAGATGTGGGGGCGGTTTCAGGAAGGTGGAGCAAGATCACAGAAGAAATCAAAAAATGTAAGAATATCTGCAGGAAATGTAAAAGATGTATCGATGCCTGCGAGAACGGGGCAATAATCTGGGATGAAGAATCAAACCTACCGAGGATACTGGCTGAAAAATGTGTCGAATGCGACGATTATGCGTGTGTGGATACCTGTCCGATTGGGATCATACGAAAGAAAGTTGAACCCCGTATTACCGAAATTTTGCCGATTTAAATTCTCTATTTGGATCTCATTCCGAGCACGATCAATAATACACCGAGTATCAAGAGTATTACGGGAAAAACGGAGAAAACAAATCCCATCGGCATATGCCTATGCCAAGATAAATTCCACCAGTTAAACCAAGAGAAATATTTGAAAAAAACAAAAGCAAAGAGCAGAGCTCCAATTATGACCAATACCGATCTCGTCTTATCCTCTTTACGATCATCGGTCTTTACGTCAACATCTATCACTTCTCCTTCCACTTCCACTTC
>JGI24023J19991_10003072_pt1 | contig 11890 bp, 8 predicted proteins | sample Cruoilmetagenom1_FD_19991 | JGI IMG/M metagenome (IMG submission 19991)
CCATTTGACCGGGATCTGTTTGGTGGTCCAGCTTCGAAGTTAGAACCGGGCATGGTTATGAACAAGTAGTAGACTGGTTCGCTCGGGAAGCGTAGGCCAGTGGGGTTGGCGGAGGCAAGATGGCTTCCCATGGCCCAAGGGCAGCTATCGTGGCAAGAGCGGACGTATTTGCCTAACGAATGTTACGGCAGCTTCTGACCCAAAGCGGACGTTTGTTGCCCGATTGCAACACCTGCTGATCAAATGCCCCCCCAAGCCCAGGCTTTTGTTTGATTTAGCATCAGATTCCACCGTTTACTGGAGGTGAATAAATGCGCCTATCAGTGCGCTGCGAACAATGACGCCGATGAACCAGGCGCTTGGGGGATAAAGATGGCTTTCAAAAAACTCGCTGCCACTGCGCTCAGCGGACTGATCGCAAGTTTTGCCCTTGCGCCAAGCGCCCAAGCAACCGGTGACGTTTGGGTCGAGGGGTCTTACGAGTTCCTGAACCTGCCTGACGTCCAGTTCGTCAACAACTATTTCTTCAGTGGCGGCGGTAGCAACGGCAGCATTCGCGACGAGTTCGTCAATGACGACGGCAATTTTGACGGATTTCGTTTTGACGGCGGCATCGACAATATCTCCATTATGGGCGGCGCTTATGTGATGGGCGTGCGCGGTTTCTTTGCCTGGCACGACGACAGCCAAGATCTGCAATGCACCGATTCCTCTGCGCCTCCGGGAAGCTTCTGTTTTGCCAATCCTCTCGTCGACAATCCAAATGTCGGTCAGGCTGTTTCCGGACTGATAAGCGGTATGGGCACGTCGCTTTTCACCACAGACCGCGATGTGAACCATTGGGGCGTGGCGCTCGATGTCGCGCAAGCGCCAGGTGGCCTCAGGGCTGGGCCTGCCTTCCGCCGGATCGATCAGGACACCACGATCAGCGGGCGGCTGATTAGCCTCGGTGTTGGCCCCGATCCCTTTCAACTGACCTATTCGGAAGACCTCGAGACTAACTATTGGGGCGCCTTCGTCGGCGCTGATGGGTCAATCGACCTGGGCGGTGGCTGGTCGCTGCAAGGCGACGCTGAAGCCGGGCTCTATTGGGCCGATACGGATTACTCCGGCAACTATGTCGTAACGAACGCCTTCAGTTTCGGTACTGCCAACCCGAACGTAAACCAGCAACTCTCGCTCGATAGCGACGAATTGGCCTTCATCGGGACACTGAAGGCAGCGCTCGAGAAAGACTTCGGCGCCTTCAAATTGGCAGGTTTTGGCCGCGTCGAGTACATCTCCTCCGCGCCCGATATGGCCTATAACAACACAGACATTAGCCCAGCTGCGGTGGACCCGGTGGGGAATCGAACGGAAACCCGCATCGGCGAACGCTATGCCTACACGGCCTCGGTCGGCGCACGCGTGACCGTGCCGATGGGCTCGGGTCAGTAGGCTGATATTCTCTCGAATTTGAATGTCCGCTTGTGGCTAGGAGCGGACGTTGAGCGACGTTACCCGGCGCGGCCGCTTTCAGAAGCAAAGCGGACATTCCGCTACGACGGCGATTGCTGTTCTCTTCGATACTGCACACCGACGCCTGAGGCCGCAGTTCCGATGGACCGAAGGCCATCAATGCACTAACCAAAGCGGGTGGACCAATCGGTGGGCTGGCTGGCGTCGGTTGCATCGGGGGCATTTTCGTTGGTCCGCAGTTGGGAATGAACAATATGTCGCCGGGTGAAAGCTTGCTGAAGCCCGCTCGAAACGCACAAGGGTAAGGACCATCGTATGACAAGATTGGTTATTTCAATCGCAGCCCTGGCTTGGGCACTTTCCACCGCAGCCTATGCGGGTCCCGTCACTGAAGAGGAACAAAAATACTGCGCGCATGACTATCGGACATACTGCTCGGAGGATGGACTGGGAACCAACCTGCTGACGCTTTGCATGAACAAACATGGCAAAGACCTCTCCCCGGACTGCATCAAGGCGTTGGTGGACGCTGGCGAGGTTACGCAAGAAGAGGTCGACGCGCGCGCGAAAAGCGGCGAGTGATCGGAGCCGCCCGCATATCGAGCCTGTCAGGCGTTGGGCGTGGACTTGGAATNCATAATTGGCGNCGAATAATTCAGCTCTACATGGCGGNTCATTGCCACGTGAAATAAGTCAGTTGCCGCTTGGCGCGCCGGCTCTCGTGTGGTTGCCGGAAGTTNGGCGGCCTCAGGGCGGCTTAAGGCTATAAAGCGGACCTCGACAGGAGTTGTCCGTTACGTCCNCTNATGACCCAAAGCGGACATGCATTGATCGTGTGGCAGGCACCTCGAACCCCACCTTGAAGCAGGCCTAACCCAAGGCGCAATGGCTATTGTCATCGCTGTCTGCATTAAGCCAAATTCACTCTTCCAATTTCACTGGGCTAACGTAGCCGGGCGGTTTTACGGCCAGTAAGGAGCAGGCGAGCTGATCCGCGACGCTCTCTGCTGTGTTTCCAATAAACAGCCCTGAAATTCCCACTCTTCCAACCGTGCCCATGACAACGAGGTCGGCGTTAAGTGTCTGTGCTAGTGATGGGATCACCCGTTGAGGATAGCCGCGTTCGAGATGTGTTTTGGGGCGAACGGCTTCATAGACCTCGTGTCCCGCCCATTCCTTGGCTTGGCTCGTCAGACTTTCCAGCCGGTGCTGATGATCTGACTCGACCTCATCCACGTATGCATCGACCTCCTCGTCGGGCATTCCAGCCTGGTTCCTCAACAAATCTTCATAAGGTGGCTTCCAAGCATGACAGATATGCAGTTCGCTGCGCTCAGAGTTGGCTAGCGATAAGGACAACTCCAGGATTTGACGATTAAGGGGCCCTGTTACATCGCTCTCGTCGGCGTCGTCGAAATCGACGGCAGCCAGGATACTGCGGTAAGAGCGGTCCTCCGGTAGCTTGATCAACCACACAGGACACGGGCACTTACGCAACAAGTGCATATCATTACTGCCGATAAGCCGACCAAGTCCGCTACCCTGACCTCCGATCGGCTTAACGACCAAATCTCGTCCGGCGCGCAATACGTCACGAACGACCTCCAAAAAGAACGTGCCCTCATAGATCTCGGCTTCGATCTTGATCCGACTTCGAACCGATCGACATAGCTTGGTTAGTTCGGATTTTCGATGTTCATGGACCAATTTTCGTAGGTTATGAGGCGTTTGCCTTGTGATGAAAGACGGTATCGATTCAAACACCTCTGCAATGGTCAATCGGGCATCATTTTTTTCCGCAAGCGTGACGGCCCGCTCGAACGCCTCTCCTTGCTCCACTACTGGATCGGCCACATAGAGAATATTCTTGAACCGTTTCATTCGCTGACCTGTTTTCGTGTGATTGCGCAATCCGCGAAAAAGATAGAATCTAGTTGGCTAAGATCATTACTTAGCCGGGTTCGCCATTATCGATCATGATCGGCATCAAGATTGGCACATCTGATGTGCTCTTGATGATGCTGAATGGCGATACCCTCGAATGCCTCTAGCCGGGAAGCAAGAAGTCCAAAGGAAGTCGGCGCAAATCGCGGCTATCAGGATTTCCGCTTCGACACCCCTGAATTCCGTTGGCAGAGCCCAGGAGCGAGACGCCTGCGTTCAATTGATCGCCGAGATGAGCTAAATGGGAGTTTGCGCGAGCGCGATCGGAGAAACTCATGCATGTAGAGACGCTAGATCTGCGCGAGGTGATGGTATTTCTCTTCGCCGCCGGCATCGTCGTGCCGCTAGTCCATCGCCTGAGAATCAGTCCGGTGTTCGGCTTTCTAATCGTTGGGCTGGCTATCGGGCCGTATGGCGTGGCGCGCTTTGTCGACGCGTTGCCGTGGCTGCGCTACGCCGTAATCACCGACTTGGAGGGCGTCCGCCTCTTGGCCGAACTGGGCGTCGTGTTCTTGCTGTTCATGATCGGGCTCGAACTCTCGCTCGACCGTCTTTGGGCTATGCGGCGCCGGGTTTTCGGGCTCGGCGGCGCACAGGTCATAGTAACTGGCGCGGTGATCACCGCCATCGCTTCGTTCTTCGACAATACGCTTGCCGCTGCAGTCGTGCTCGGCGCCAGCTTCGCGCTGTCCTCGACAGCGATCATCATGCAGTTGCTGACAGAGAACCGTCGCCTGGGCACGGCTACGGGTCGCGCCAGCTTTGCTATCCTTCTGTGCCAGGACTTGGCTGTGCTGCCCATCTTGTTCCTTGTCGGCGCCTTTGCAGTGCAAAGTGACGTGCCGGTGTTGGCCACGTTTGCCCGGGCGATCGGCCAGGCGCTGATCGCGGTCGGAGCCATTCTGGCGATCGGCCGGTTGGTGATCCGGCCGATTTTCCTTTTCGTCGGTAGTGCCGCCAGCCGCGAGATGTTTCTGGCATTCGTTCTGCTGGTCATTATCGGCACCGCGCTTGCAACCGAACAGGCCGGCCTGTCGATGGCGCTGGGTGCATTTCTTGCCGGATTGTTGTTCGCCGAAACCGAATATCGGCACGAGATTGAGATCGACATCGAGCCGTTCAAGGGCCTGCTGCTCGGCCTTTTCTTCGTCTCGGTCGGCATGAGAATCGACATTGCGCAGCTGGCCGCCAACCCGCTGTGGCTGATTGCCTCTGTTTTCGGACTGTTCCTGGTCAAGAGCCCAATCGTGTATGCATTGGCCCGATGGTTCGGCGAGCCCCGCTCCGTGGCGCTGGAAGCCGGGCTTTTGTTGGGCCAGGGCGGAGAGTTCGCGTTCCTTGTCGTCGGCATGGCCAATGGACTCGGCCTGATTCCGAACGACACCGCCCAATTCATGCTGATCGTCACTGGCTTGACGATGATGGCAACGCCACCGGTGGCCTATGTCGCCCGCAAGCTGGCCCGCGCTGTCGAGGCCAAGGAAGCGAATCGGGGTCAGCTCGACGCTGACATTCCGACGGGCCTTTCCGGTCATGTCATCGTCGTTGGCTATGGACGTGTCGGTCAGATGCTGGGCTCGGTGCTGGACGCACAAGAGCTGCCGCATATCGGACTCGATGTCGACGCGAACTTGGTCGCAAGCTTTCGCGCGGCCGGGGCCAGTATTTTCTACGGTGACGCGAGCCGGCCAGACATGTTGCGCAAGTTCGGTGTCGACCAAGCGGCGGCGCTTGTGGTGACCATGGACAACCCAGATGCCGCGGAGCAAGTGGTCGCGGGCGCGCGGCGGCACTGGCCGGCTCTCGTTATCTACGCTCGCGCTCGCGACAGTGAGCACGCAACGCGGTTAATCGCACGGGGGGCCAACCATGTTATCCCCGAGACCATTGAGGCGAGTCTGCAACTCAGTGAGATGTTGTTGATGGAAGTCGGTGTTCCCGATCGGGCTGCTCGCCAAATCATCGAGGCTCGCCGTCAGGTGGAACAGGTCGCCATAGACGAAGGTCGACAGGTAAAGGCTGATTGAGCCCGCTCATGCAGCGAAAGTGAGAGATTAGCTTTAGCGTGTGGGGTGCATTTGGATCAGTGCGTCATATCGCATGTCGCCTTATCCGGTTCCGAGCGGCAGACAGTCGCTACCACACAGGGAACCGGGTAGGCTCGCCCTCGCGCCCCGTCCTATCGCACTAACCGGCCAACCCCGTTTCGCGATTCCGCTGTACGAACCAATTATCTATGACCGCTTCTGGCTATTAGCGGACGTTCGATAGCCGGACGCATGAGGTCTGCTTTCGCGGAAGAAGCGGCCGCTGTCGAAGACGCGGCATTTCCGTCCGCTCCCGACCCAAAACGGACGTTAGGCGAGCCAGCAGTGAAGACTGCCGCTCGCCAGCTTTGATTGAAATCAACCAAGCACCAGTCCCGTTGCATTAGGCTTTCAAAACAGTGTCGGGGGGCACGGCCGAGGAAAGCTATAGGCGCCATAATAAAGGGGTTGCGACGGCTCCTTGGAAACGCGCCGCAAGTGAGATGCATTTAAAGCAGCTGGCATACAAGAGCCTCTCGTTCCGCCGATATGCGATCAGCGCGTGCGCGGTGGCTATTACCGTCATACTCATGCTTTTGGCGCGCGCTCCCCTGATGGCGGCGAGCCCCGATTTGAGCTGGGCGGCCGTCGAAGATGCGCGCAAGACCATCGAAGCCGAACTCAGCAAATTCGATGGCAGCGTACCGCCCAAGAAAATTCCCGATCTGATGAACGCCATCGCCAGCTTCAAAGCGCATATGGATATCCTGCGCGCGCGCGCCCACGAGCATCATTACACCCCGCCGAATATGGGCCGGCTTGCCGTGCTCTGCCGAAAAATCGACAAGGCTTCGACCGATGCGTTGGCGACCACGATTGGAAACCTGGAGCGGAAAGCGAAAGAGTACGAAGAGGCGGAACGCCGTTGGACCAGGAACCTCGGGAAAGCCAGGGGAAAGGATGCACTGAGGCTTGGGACTCACCTCGCCACTGCAGCGATCACGAGCGCTGCGGCCAGCGTTGGAACGATCATCACGGACATTACCGACCGAGCTCTTGGCTTAACGACGACCACGGGCAGGGGATCCAGCGACCCAATTATTAAGGATAACCTAGCCGCCATCAAACGGATGGCCTTGCAAGAATTCCAGAAGTCGCGCGGTTACCCATACGATCCCAAAAATCCGCGAAACATGAACGACCACGATGGCTACATCGTCATCGTGCAAAGGATGGCCCCGGCCCGGCTCAAAGAGCAGCTGGCTGTGAGACAGCAAGAGGTCGCCAATCTCAAGACCCGGCTGAAAACTGCGAACCAAGACAAGGCGGCGTACGACGCCAATTGGGCCGATCTGCAGAAAATTTGCAACGATCTCGACAAAGTACCCGGTTGGATTCTCTCGCCCAAACCGATCGTGACGCCTTCGCCGCTCCCCAAGCCGGTCCCGCCGAGGCCGCCCAAGCCAGTACCGACCGGCGGCCCCAATTGCAAGGACGTGCCTTACATCATCGATCTCAGCCAAGCTGCGGCAACGGCGGCCGTGACCGGCGCTGGGCTGTTGGGCGTCAAGATCACCGGCTTCAAAAGCAGTTATTACGTCGCACAGGGCGCGGTCATTACCCAGTATCCCTATGTCGGCGATTGCGTCGATCCCGGCACCCTTGTGGCGATCGAGGTCTCCGACGGCGCGCCCCAAATGCAGGAGCTCATCGTTGAGCCGGCCGAGGTGCAGATCGAGATCGGCGAGACGGTCGAGTTCTCGGCGCGCATGAACTACTCCGACGGCAGCCACAATTACCTGACCTATGGCTCGACCTGGACACCGGGGCCCGACCACAAATTCACGGGCGAGCGCGGCGGTACCTACACGGTGATCGCCGCCTTTCAGGGCCTGATGGGTCAGGCCACGGTGACGGTTGGCAAGCGCAAGATCCCAAGGGTCACGATCCCCGAGGGCGTGCGCGGGCAACAGGCGACGCCCGCCGATTACGTATGGAACGCTCTCTGCACGCCGCGCTCGGGCGAGGTGACCTACGGTAAGGACTACAACGCGACGCGCCACAAGATCATGGGCGGGCCCTTCATTGGCCCGCGCACGGCCAAGAAATGGATCGACGCCAATTGCCCCAACTGGCGCTGCACGACAGAGGGCCAATGCGCCACCCAGCCAGCCGCCGCCGCGCCCGGAACCGAAGGCTGGTCGGCGTTGTGCACCAGACGGACAGGTGAAATTACCATCGGCAAAAAAGCCAACCCCACGCGCCATACGGTGATGGCTGGGCCGTTCCTGGGCGAGCCGGACGTGCGCAATTGGGTCGCGAGCAATTGCCCCTCCTGGCGGTGCACGGGCAACGGCCAATGCGCCGCTGCACCAGGCGGAACTGCGGCGGCGCCGCCCGGTGGCGGTGCTGGTGGTGGTGCGGGCGGCCAGTGCGACGCGTTGCGCGCCTCCCAGGATTCAGCGTTCAGTCAGGCCAGGGGCCAATATGATGCGGGAAATCTTTCGCAAGCCATGTCGATCCTGCGCGGCGCCAGAGGCAAAAGCGAAACCTCGCCAATTGACTGTGGTGGCAGTCAACGCATTGCAGACGCCATCTCGAAGATCGACCGCATCCGTGGCGTGCTCGACGGCATCGGCGCGGCGATCAAGGCATGCGATCGGGGAAAATTAGGAGGCTACAAGCGGCAGATCAGCTCACTTGCCGCGCCCCATCCGCTGATCGCGGCAAAACTCAGCGCGATCGACAAGGCGGAGATGCGCTGCGGCGTCAAGCAGGCCAACACCGACTGCCAGACCAAATACGGCAGCGGCTACCGCGCAGGCAAGCCCGCTGCCGACGGCAGCTATTACTGCATTCCCAACAAGGCGGCGGCCAACGCCAAGTGCCGGGAGCTCAATGGCGCGGGCTGGTATGCGGGAAAGGTCAGGAGCGACAGCACTTATGACTGCCATCCCGGCAAGTCGGTCCGCAACGCCGACTGCCGGCAAAAATACGGCAAGGGTTGGTATGCGGGTAAGGCACGAGCCGATGGCTCGTACAATTGCCATATGGGCAAATCGGCGCGCACCGCCTCATGCCGCCAGCAATATGGCCGCGGCTGGTACGCCGGCAAGTTACGGCGCGACGGCAGCTTCCTGTGCCACGGACCGCGGCAAACTCCGCGCGGTCCTTCCGGCGCCGAAATCGGTGCCGCCATCGCCGGCGCCGTCATTCAAGGGATCATCGAGTCGCAGGGTGGCGGCGGCAGAGGCGGCGGCGGTGGATCTCCGACCCCCCCACCCAGTAGCGGACAATGTCAGCAAACCGACGGCATTTTCGGACCGGGTTGCTACCAGTGATGATTGGCGGCCGCCAAAGGAGCTCGCGCGGCGTTTAATAGAAAACAGGAGGCAATTCGAATGGCCAAGTTTTGCCCCAACTGCGGTTCGGGCGTGAAGGCGAAGGACAAGTTCTGCCAGGAGTGCGGCACCGCGCTCGGAGCGTCCGCAACGACGGCCAAGACGAAGCCTCGCGGGCGCGGAACGGTGGCAACCCAATCGGCAGTGTCCGTCTTGCAAACCTATCGTTCGCCGACGCTGCTTTGGCTGGGTGGCGGCCTTGCCGCTCTGCTGCTCGTCCTACTGGCCGTCGTGCTTCTGTTACCGGACCGAGGCCAAAATGCAGGACAGGGCGCCTTGTCGGGCTCCGCGTCATCGGAAGAAGGCGACATCGCCTATTTCGGCGCCGAAATCAGTGATGTGACGCCCGCTCAAGCCGACGAGCGTGGGCTTGGAAAATCGCGCGGCGCTTTGGTGGCTACCATTGTAGATCAAAGCCCGGCCCAAAAGGCAGGCCTCGAGCAAGGTGACGTCATTATTGAGATCGCCGGAGAGCCCGTGGCGGGCACGACCAGCTTCCTGAATATCGTGAGCGGCCTGAAGCCGGACTCGCAAACGAGCTTGCGGATTCTCCGCGGCGGTGAGCGGCGCGTCATCGAGATGACGTTGGGCGCTTTTTTGCGGGACAGGGTTCCGGCGGCCAATGCCGGCGATGTGATGGCGATGAGATCGCTGGCGCATCTCTTCTTCAGCGACCGGTTGGGACCGCCCGACCCGCGCGAAGGCCTGCGCTGGCTGGCCAAGGCGGCCGAAGCGGGAGATGCGAGATCGGCTTTCGATCTTGCGGATCGCTTGGATCACGGCAAGGGCGTGGCGAGGGACAGCGCTGAAGCTCGGAAGTGGCTGCGCAACGCCGCCGATCAAGGGTATGCCCCGGCCCAATACAATCTGGCTCTTTTGCATCGCGACGGCCGAGGCGTGGAGCGGAATCACGCAAAGTCTGCGGAATGGTTCCGCAAGGCCGCCGACCAGAATTACCCCGGAGGGGTCGCCGAGTTGGCGACTGCCTACGGGCTTGGCCAAGGCGTCGAAAAAAACGACGCCGAAGCTGTCCGATTGCATCGCAAGGCGGTCGAATTGGGCAGTCCGCTGGGAATGAGAAATCTGGGCATTCGCTACGTTCAGGGCAGAGGCGTTCCAGAAGACGTCACGAGGGGCGCGGGCTTGTTGCAACGTGCCGCCGCCCAGGGCGATTCGATCGGCATGCACAGCCTTGGCTGGCTTCACGCCAAGGGCCTCGGCGTTGAGCAGGACCCATCCAAGGCCGCACAATGGGTCGTGAAGGCGCTCAGGGCGGGCGAACCATTTACGGTCAGCAACTTGCAGGAGAGCCACGCCGCCTGGGGTACGGCTTTCTTGATAGAATTGCAGAGGCTGTTGGGTGAAGCGGGCGTCTATCGGGGACGCGCGGATGGCAATTTCAACGCCGACACCATGCGCGCCATCAGGGCGCTTGCTGGTCCCGCTGCCGCCGAGGCCGATGCGACCGCCAGGACATCGGGTGGATCCGGCCCGGACTATGGGAATCTCGATGATCTCGGGACCCTGGACTGAGGAATTGCGGCCATGAGCTGACTTCGTCTCGCACAATCGGTAATTTCTTGTGGCGATCTATAGGATGTGGGCGCAGCTCAAAATGGAAATGTGCCGATCTGAGTGTTTGATCGAGAGGGGGATGGTCGCGAGGCATGGCCAATTTCTGTCCCAACTGCGGATCGAGTGTCGAAGCAAACGATCGATTTTGTGTGGAGTGCGGCGCGGCGCTTCAACCAAGCGCCGGCCCTTTGCCTGGTTCTGCTGCGCCTGAGGCGTCAAAAAGCCGACGCACGGATCGCACGGGACTCGTTTGGCTGGGCGCCGGCCTTGCCGCCATCGTGCTTGCAGCGCTGGCTCTGCTCTACCCTTTGCCGGGGTCCGACCCCGAGCCGTCAGTGGCTAGGGACGCACCGGTCGCGCCGAAAATCGCCGAGGCCTTGAAAACCCGTTTGGTCGGGAAGGTCTACGAGGGTGGCGACCTCGGCGCCGAGGGCTGGGAGGACTTGGGTGGCGGGCTGATGGCCGAACCGATTTGGTTTCACTATTACCGGCGCAGGGACGGTGCTTATCTTGTGCTCGCCAACATGGCCTTGCCGAGACGCCCGGAAGCGGTGCGGACACGCTTCCGCATTGCCGATGTCCTATTTATTCCATCGCTTGAAAAGGGTCAGGAGGTCTCGTTTTATTGCCGGCAGGCGGGGCAAGACAGCCGGCGCGCCATCGTGGCCGTGATCCAGCCCGACCACGACAACGAGCAGGAATGGTGGAAAGACGTGCGCCAAGCGTGGAACATTTCGCTGGACGCCGGTCGGCTTGCGCCGATCAATCCAAAAGGAATCGAATGCGCCAACGAGGGGTGGGGTGAGTGATGGTGTTGGCGGCATAGAGATCAATTGTCGAATGATGACAAAAGCTCTCATCGTCATACTGTTCCAAAATGATTGCTTGAGAGGTATTGCGACAGCAGGCTACCTCAAGGCGTCCAGCAGATCGGCGCCCGCCGCCAAGTGGACTGCTGCAACCAGAAACACGTGCTCCAGGGAGGATATCGTGCCCACCTATACCTGCACCGCCGCCAGCGGACTCCTGAACCAGGAACAAAAGGCCGCGATCGCCCGCGCCGTAACCCGCGCCCATTCCGAGATCGGCGGCGCACCCAGCTTTTTCGTGCAAGTCTCCTTTCAGGAGGCGCCAGAGGGGGACCTCTATATCGGCGGCGTGCCCCTGGCCCATGACCACATATTCCTTTATGGGCGCATTCGCGGCGGCCGCGGCGACGTCATGAGAAAGTCCCTAATCAAGCGCTTGAGCGACGACATTGCCGGGGTTCTCGGCGTTCAGGCTTTTGCGGTCTGGGTCTATCTTTTGGAGCTGCCTGCGGCCGCAATGGTGGAGTTCGGTCATATTCTTCCAGAAGCCGGCGAAGAGGTGGCGTGGACCAAGGCCTTGCCGGGCGAAGAGCGCAAGAAAATGCAAGCGATCGAAGGGCGACTGGCCGCAGCTGACGGGGACTGACCGGATGGGTTGGGCGTACGCCGCCGCTCA
>JGI24023J19991_10003073_pt1 | contig 11885 bp, 11 predicted proteins | sample Cruoilmetagenom1_FD_19991 | JGI IMG/M metagenome (IMG submission 19991)
TCGTGGTACACCATGTGCCGGCCCGGTTCCTCGGGCCAAGCGGCGATCTCATCAATCCAATCCGTAATTCGGCGCATTTCGTCAGCGTCGAAAAAGGCCGGGGCCCGCACAAACCCATCGCGGTGAAAGGCCTCGATCTGTTCCGGAGTCAGGGGGGGCATCATTGTCATGGCCTTTAGTTTTGTCCGCTGTGCAAGCTGTTCGCAAGGTGAATCATGGGGCCCTATTGCGGTTCCCGTGCGTTACCGCCGAGGGCCGCGAAGCGGGCCACNAATCGCGCNTTTGCCTCGGCGGCNGCGACCGGNCGNAGGCGCACCGATTCCATTCGCCGCGGCCGGCCAAAGGTGCGTTTTGCCTCGGCATCGCTGAACCCGGCAAGCTGTGTGGCCTCTAGGTAGGCGGCGATCCGGTCGGCGCGTTTGATCAGGAGCGTGGTCGTAGCCGGTAGCTCCGCCGGAAGGCCGAAACGCACATGAATCGCCCGCAGAAGCGCCTGCTCCAGCGCCTTGTAGTCCAGACCTACCGCGGCTTTGAATGGGCTGATGAGATCGCCGATCACATACTCCGGCGCATCGTGCAAAAGCGCTGCCAGGCGCCAGGGGCGCTGTGCCTTTGGGGCCAGCCGGCCCATTACCCGCTCGACCAGCAGACAATGCTGGGCCACGCTAAATGCACAATCGCCGGACGTTTGCCCATTCCAGCGGGCAACGCGGGAGAGACCATGGGCGATATCCTCGATCTCGACGTCAAATGGCGACGGGTCCAGCAGATCCAGCCGCCGACCGCTGAGCATGCGCTGCCAAGCGCGCGCTGCCGGGGCCGCGCTCATAGCCTCACCGGCCCATACTGGGCAGCACCAGAAGGTTGATCCAATTGCGAACCTCGGCGCGGCGGATGTCTTCGTTCATCACGTCTTCATCGATGCCCAGCAGCCAAGCGACGTCCTTGCGGCTTGGATCCTGGTGTAAGGCCTCAAGTTGATCGACAAAGGTCTGCGCCTCGTCCAGGCCGCGAAAGAAACCCTTCTCAACGAGCTTCTGCTTGCGGCAGTAGCACAAGCGGGCCAACTCGTGCAGATCGTATTCCGGGTGGTATTGCAGGCCCCAGAAAACACCGCCCTGATGGGTAACCGCCACCGATTGGACGTTCGTGTAGCGGTTCGAGGCGAGCAGCAGACCGCCGGGCGGCAGATGCGTAACTTCGTCATCATGGCTGATGAAAGCGTCGAAAACAGCCTTCTTGCCGGTATAGAGGGGATGGGCACGGCCTTCCGGGGTCAGCGAAATTTTGCGGGCGATGCCCATCTCGCGCCCCTTCGGGTTGGCGGCACAATGTCCGCCGGCCGCGATCACCGCGATCTGTGCCGCCCAGCAACTGCCGAAGGACGGGACCTTGGCCTCGAAGGCTGCCTTGGCAAACTCGATTTGCGGCGTGACCTGGGGATCATCCGCGTAGACGGTCAAGCTGGAACCGGTCCAGGCAATGCCGTCGTACTGGGCAATCGCCGCGCCCTTTGGCAGGCTCGACCCCGGATCGGCGGGACAGACGATATCCACCTCGCAACCAGAGGCGCAGCTCTTGAGCATGCGGGCATAGAGATCACCCGCCGTGCTGGCGCCGCCGGCCGCAAGATCCTCGCGGCCGGCACGCGAGTAGCCGTCCACGACGATGAAACGCGGTTGTGAGCCCATCGGTCTTCAATCTCCTTGGTATTACGCCTTCAGGCTTGCGCCAGGCGGTCGATTGCTTCCGGCAAATCGCTGTGCCGGGCACAAATCGCGTCCGCAGTTGTGTTGTCCCTATCGCGGTCGCGGGTGGCAATGAAAAGGACGGCCTTCATGCCCAGCGCCTGCGGTCCTTTGACATCGTTGTGATCCCGGTCGCCCACATGCACCATCTCCTCGATGGACACACCGAGCTGACTAGCGGCGGATTCGAACATGGCACGATGCGGCTTGGAGTGGCCGACTTCGTCGGAAAAGGCAAAGCCGGAGAAGTATCGCTCCAGATCATGCAACCGCAGCAACGCGCGCAGACCGCTACCGGGGGTAACGATGGCATCGGAAACGACACATAGCTTGTAGCGGTTGGCGAGATCAGCCAAGGCGTGAGCCACGCCTTCGATTGCATCCGGCGGGATTTCGATCTCCATCTCCCCGTGTGCCTTGACCAACTTAGCAAAGGTGGCATCGGGCAGACTTCGCCCCAGGCCGTCCATAGCAACCTTTAGGCGTTCACCAATTGTCCAGGTCATGTGCTGGTCGTGCCAGACGTGGTTGAAGGCGGCATCGGCGACGTCATAGGCCAGCTCGACCCGATCGCGATCGATCGGCTGTATCTCGTTCAATGCTTGCCAAAGCAAGTGCCGACGTTCTTGTCGCTTCGATCGCAGACCGCGAGCGGCCCGCGCGCGCTCGTCGGAATCGTCTTGGACCATGGTGTCCCAAAGGTCGAATGTTATTGCCTTGATCATGTATACCGCCACCCCACTCGCTGTCCGTTGCGCCGGTTTCCGAGGGCGGCAAACCTAGCGTTACGTCGCGGTGTCGGCAATAGCGGTTCAGCGCCTGGCGCGTTGGGTCCAGGCTGTACGTTTCCGGTAGATTGTAGACGGGTTGATTTGCAGGAGCGCCGCGGCCTTGCCGATATTGCCGCCGCAGTGGGCGATGGCATCCTCGATGACTTCTCGCTCCGCCAGCCACAAGGGACGAATTGAGTTGGGAGCGGGGCGGCCTCGACCCTCGCTACGGGCCGGTGGTGGCGGGTTGGTGGCGGCGACAACGGCAAGCGCTGGCGGCAACATCGCCAGCGTAACCTCCGTTCCGCTATTGAGAACGACGATGTTGCGCAACACGTTTTGCAGCTCCCGTACGTTGCCGGGCCAGTGATAGGCCGCTAGCACTGCCTCGACGTCGGGCGCAAAGGCTGTGAAGTCCTTGCCTTCCTCGGCGGCGAAGGTCGCCAGAAAATGGTGCATGAGGTGCAGAACGTCGTCGTCCCGATCCCGCAGAGGCGGAAGATGCACGGGAACCACATGCAGGCGATAGTACAGATCCTCACGAAACTGGCCGGTTTCCACCGCCCGCAAGGGGTCACGATTGCTGGCGCAAATCAGGCGCACGTCGACCCGCTCGGATACATCGGCGCCGACCGGGCGAACCATTGAGGATTGGGCGAAGCGCAGCAATTTTGCCTGCAGGCCGATGTCCATCTCGCAAACTTCGTCGAGGAACAACGTGCCGCCGTTCGCCATGCGTGCGGCGCCCATACGCGACTGCACGGCGCCGGTAAAGGCACCTTTGACGTGGCCGAATATCTCGCTTTCCATTAAATCGTGTGGGATGGCGCCGCAGTTGAGGGTGATCAGGGGTTTGTCGGCGCGCTGCGAACAGGCATGAATGGCATGCGCGCAGACCTCTTTACCGGTACCGCTTTCGCCCGTGACGAAGACGGTGGCGGTGCTGCGCGCGGCGCTCTCGATGACTCGGTAAACGGCTTGCATTGGCAGCGATGCGCCTATGAAGCCCTCGAAACGATCGCGATCGAAGTCGCGGCGATAGCATTCGACCAAACCGGACAGGCGCTGCCGCTCCAGGGCATGGCGCAGGGACGTCAGCAAGCGTTCCGGCGGCACCGGTTTACTCATGAAGTCGTAGGCCCCAGCCCGCATGGCCGCCACCGCGGTATCCACATCGTTCTCCGCGGTAATGACCAGAACCGAAGTGGGTAGGCCGGCCGCGACGATCCGTTGCAAAATCTCGCGCCCGTCCATGTCGGGTAGATTGAGGTCCAGCAAGACCGCCGCTGGCGGGTCGGCATCGAGGGCCGCCAGCGCCTCGGCGCCGGTAGCTGCATGCGCCAGCGTGATCGGCTCGTCCTTCAGATACCGGCGGTACAGCCAGGCCAGATCCCGGTCGTCCTCGATCATCAGGACCCGCGGGCGAGCGGGCGACTTGCTGCAGGGCGCTGATGAGAGGGAATCTGGCAAAGATATACGACCTAAGGTTGTGCTTACCAATTATTCCCTGAGGACGTTTCCGATTGCTTAACCGTTTGCCGCCGGCGGCCGATTTCGGGCCTTGGAGGTGGTGGGGCGAGGCCCTAAATTGGGTGCCAGCCGCAAGTTATGGGTTTGGAGGCTATGGCAAAGAGGGAAAGCGGCACCGGGCTGGATCGCCGCGTCAGCGTCGCCCCCATGATGGAGCGCACGGATCGGCACGACCGGGTGTTTCTGCGCCTGATCAGCAGCCGCGCGCTGCTTTACAGCGAGATGATCTCGACCGGCGCCATCGTGCATGGCGGCCGCACCGACCTGCTCGCCTTCGATGCGGCCGAGCATCCGGTTGCCCTACAGGTCGGTGGGGCGGATCCGGCGGAGCTGGCCGAGTGTGCCCGGATTGCCGCCGCCTTCGGCTATGACGAAATCAATCTCAACGTCGGCTGCCCGAGCGACCGGGTACAGAATGCCCGCTTCGGCGCCTGCCTGATGGCGGAGCCGGCGCTGGTTGCTGCCGGTGTGCGGGCGATGGCCGAGGCTGCGCCGCTTCCGGTCACGGTGAAATGCCGCATTGGCATCGACGAACGGGAATCCTTCGCCGACTTGTGCGATTTTGCACGCCGGGTCGCCGATGCGGGCTGCGCCAGCCTCATCGTCCATGCGCGCAAGGCGTGGCTGAAAGGCCTAAGCCCCCGCGAGAACCGCGAGGTGCCGCCGCTGCGCTACGACGTGGTCTACCGGTTGAAGGATGCGATGCCGGACCTGGAAATCGTCATTAATGGCGGCGTGACCGATCTGGACGCCGTGGCGGGGCATTTGGCGCACGTGGACGGCGTCATGATTGGCCGTGCCGCTTACGAAAATCCATACCTCCTGGCCGAAGTCGATCGCCGGTTCCTTGGCGGGACGCGACCGGTGCCAAGCCGCGAGGCGGTGGTCGAGGCGCTGTTGTCCTACATCGACCGGCAGTGCGCCCGTGGTGTGCCGCTGTCCCACATCACCCGGCATATCCTTGGGTTGTTCAACGGCCGGCCGGGGGCGCGTGCCTGGCGCCGAACCCTAAGCGAAACCGCGAGGTTGCCGAATGCCGGGCCTGAGGTCGTCCACCAAGCGCTCGATCAGGTGCGCACCGCCGGCAATTCGCTATTTATTGAGCGTGCCCTGCGGCTTGAAAGCGTGGAAGACGAACGCGAAGGTCACGTCGTAGGGAACATCCGTTAGGCCGCTGTCGGCTTTGTGCTGCACCAGCACGTTGCCGACATCGCGGCCCTCGGAAATGGCGCGGGTATCGAGGGCGGAATTCTGCCCGGCCTGCCAGGTGAGCACCAGATCGCCGCTTTCAATCCGTCCTTCCCGACGCAAAAGCTCAAGCGACCAGGCCTGATCGCCGACTGCTACGACGCGGGCCATCGGCTCGATTCCCTCGGGGAAGCTCCCGGCATAGAGGAACGGCGCTGACGCACCGTCATAACCCACGTACGGGTTGGCCCCATAGCGACGCATTTCCGGGTTGTTGGGGATGAGCACCTTGCCATTCGGGTAGCGGCTCTTGAACGACTCCCATGACTCCAGGCGCGCCGGCAGAACTGTCAGCCGTGTCCCGGCTAGCGACCCGACAATGGCCTCGCCAAGAAATTGCTGCCACCAGCTTTCGGTCTCCCGATCATACATGACGAGATCCGAGTTGCGCAGCTTGCCCGTGGTGCCGAACTCGACGGCGCGGCCCTCGATCCTACGATCAAAGACGATGGCCGAATTGCACAAGGGGCAGTAGGTGACGACCACCGGGATGCCCCCGACCTCGTCGTTGACGATCTCGTGCCAGGTCAGAACACGCAGCGGGTAGGCACGGGCATCACCGTTGACCATCAAACCGACGACTGGCTCGGTCGCGGATAGATGAGCCACCTCGGCCACGGCCACGAACTTCGGGTCGTCGATGGAGGGGATGCCGTCCTTGGGCGGTCCGCCGCTGAGGATCTCGGCGAAGTCGACGGACGTTTTCGAAAAATCCGTCTTTGGCCAGGCGGGGGCCCAGGCTTCGGGATTGGCCTGAGCGGCGCCGGCCAAAGCCAGCCAGACCGCGCCGATGCCGAGCGCGGTAAGTCCGCGAGCCCCGCGCCATCTGAGATATGCTTTCATTCAGATAGTATCCGAGCCGTCCTCCGGGCTGGCGAATCACGATGGAGTGAGCCATAGGATGCTCAGGCGGCCATTACGTTGACGAGGCAAGATACGATGAAACCGCGCATTGCTTTTCTTGGCACNGGNATTATGGGCGAGCCNATGGCGGGTAATCTCGTCAAGGCCGGCTACCCGGTGACCGTCTGGAACCGCACGCCGGCGAAGACACGGGCTTTGGCCGGGATGGGCGCCAAGGCCGCCGAGAGCCCAGCGGGCGCCGCCGAGGGGGCTGACACTGTTTTCACCATGCTGGCCGACGGGGCCGTGGTCGAGGAACTGCTATTCGCCGGCGGTGTCGCCGATGTTTTGCGGCGCGGGGCGCTGGTGATCGATACCAGCTCCATCGAGCCGGCGCAGGCACGAGATCATGCATCGCGCCTGGCAGCCGTGGGAATCGGCCATTTGGATGCACCTGTCTCCGGTGGGCCGAGCGGTGCGGCGCAGGCCAGCCTTGCCATCATGGTCGGCGGAGAGGTCGCGGATTTTTCGCGTGGCCGCGATGTCCTTGCTTGCCTCGGACGGCCGATCCACGTGGGACCGTCCGGTGCCGGCCAGGTCGCCAAACTCGCCAATCAGGTAATCGTTGCCCTGGCCATCGGCGCTGTGGCGGAGGGGCTGCTGCTCGCTTCGCGTGGCGGTGCCGACCCGGCGGCAGTGCGGCAGGCGCTGCTAGGTGGCTTTGCCGACAGCCTGGTTCTGCAGATACATGGCGAGAGGATGATCGAACGCCGGTTCCTGCCGGGCGGCCCGGCGCGCATGCACCTCAAGGACTTGAATAACGTCGCATCTGTGGCCAAAGAGGTTGGTTTGACACTGCCGCTGGCCGAGAATGTGCGCCAATTGTTTCAGTCGCTGGTGGAGCGCGGCGGTGCCGGCTACGACCACAGCGCCATTCTACTCGAAATCGAGAGGCTAAATGGCCCAGCCCGGCTCGGCGATCAGCCCGATACGTTGCCGGACTGAACGGCCCCCGACTGAACAGCGCGGTCCAGGTGTGGGGCCAAGGCCGCGACTATGTCATCAAGAACACCGGCTTCGGCGGCAGCAAACGCGGCGGCAGCGGTGGCCAAGGCCTCGCGCGTTGCCGTGTTATCCAGAAGCTCGGCGACGGTCGCGGCCAAGTCGGCTTCGTCGGTGACGCGGCGCAGGGCCCGTGCTTTTGCCATGCTATCGGCAATACGGCGGAAGTTGCTCATGTGCGCACCGCAGATGATGGCGCAACCGAGCCGGGCCGGCTCAAGGGCGTTTTGGCCACCTTTCGGCACCAGCGAACCCCCAATCAAGACAATCTCGCACAACTGGTACCACAAGCCCAGCTCGCCGATGGTATCCGCCACGTAGATATCCGTCGCATCAGTCAAGGTTTCTCCCGCGCCACGCCTGGCCACGTTGTGACCGGCGGCGCGCAGGCGCACCACGATGTCGCGGCCACGATTGGGGTGGCGCGGGGCGACAATCGTTAGCAAACCATGGTGCTTTGGTGTCAGCTCCGCGTGGACACGGGCGATGATCTCCTCCTCGCCGGGATGGGTCGAGGTGGCGAGCCAGCGCGGGCGCTCGCCCAGCAGCGCCTGGAGATCGCGCAGCTGGCCAGCATCCGCCGACAAGGGTGCCGCGGCGAATTTCAGGTTGCCATGACAACACACGTCCTGGGCGCCGAGATCCTGGAAACGGACCTGATCTTCCTCCGACTGGGCCAGGACCAGATCGAACGAACTCAGCAGTTGCGCGGCGAGCGGGCGAAATCGGCGCCAACCGGCAAACGAGGTGGCTGACATACGCCCATTCACCAGAACCAGGTTGATGCCACGCGCCTTGGCTAGGCTTAGCAGGTTAGGCCAAAGCTCGGATTCGATGACCAGGCCGAGAGTCGGCTTCCAGTAGTCGAAGAAGCGGCCCACCGCACCGGGTAGATCGACCGGGATGTATTGGTGCAGAACACCGTCGGGCAGGCGGTCTTTCATGAGCCGGGCCGACGTGACGGTGCCGGTCGTGACCAGCACCCGCAAAGTTGGCCAGTCGCGCCGAATTCGCTCAATCAACGGTAGGGCGGACAGGGATTCACCGACACTGGCGCCGTGAATCCAGACGTAGGTGCCGGCCGGCCGCTGAGCCCCAGGTACACCCTGACGTTCACCGACGCGGTTCGGATCCTCGCGCCCATTGGCCGCGCGGCGCCGCAGATGGGCACGGACGATCGGCCCAGCGGCGTAACCGAGCAAGCGGTATAGCGACAGGGCGATTGCCGCCACCACAGTATCTACGGATTTTGACACGTCAGGAGTTTGCCCAGTTTACGATAGCCTTGCCATGATCGCCCGCCGGTAGACCACATCTTAGTGTTTAGCGGCATGTTCGGGCCGCCCGGCAGCTTGCCCATGTGGCGGCAAGCCCTTATGCATGGTCGAAAGTAGGCGGCACACCGAATTGTGCAGCCTCTGGTCAATTTTTGAAGAATACACGATCGCAGAAGGTTTTCCGTGCTGGAAGCAATATGAAGATTTGCCAGATATGCGCGGTCGACTTCACGATCCATCACTTGCTTCGCCCTTTATTTTTCAGATTACGCGATTCGGGGCACGAGGTCGTCGGTATCTGCGCCGATGACCCAATGCTCGCGCCCATCAGAGCCGAGGGTTTTCGGATCGAATGCATACCGGCTGTGCGGCGGTTATCGCCGGTTGTGCATATCCGGGCGTTCGTTGCCTTTGTGCGAATCTTCCGTCGAGAATGCCTCGACTTCGTGCACGTTCACACACCTATCGTTTCGCTCGCCGCTCGATTTGCCGCCGCCGTGGCCGCGGCGCTTCAGGACCTGGTTCTCAACCCGGAACTGCGCCGCGAAATGGGACGCGCCGGTCTGGCGCGGGCGCACGCTTTGTTCGATGAGTCCAAGGTCCTTGATCGGCAGCTCGAGGTGCTTTTCGGGCAGGGTGCTGAAAAATGAGTGTGATGCCTGCATTCGCTCTTCTCGCGGTGGGTTTTATCGGATCGGCTGCCGCGGCATGGCTGGCGACAGCGGGTGTTCGGTGGCTACTTGTTCGCCATTCCATTTTCGATCGGCCCAATGAGCGGAGCAGCCATACGGCGCCAACGCCCCGCGGCGGCGGGGTCGCACCGCTGATTGTTGTGTGCGCTGCGTGGGCATTGGCGGTCTCTTGGCTGGGCAGCGCGCCGCCCGCTTTTCCCGCGGTGATGGGCGGCGTGGTTTTGCTCGCTGTCATCTCGTGGCTTGACGATGTCAAAGGGGGCATGCCGGTGGCAGTGCGCTTGGCGATGCAGGTCATCGCGGTGGCCCTGGTTTTGTCTACATTTCAGGGTGCTGGACCGGTGTTTCAGGGGATCCTGCCGCCGCTTCTCGATCGCCTGGCGGCCGGGATTCTCTGGGTGTGGTTCATCAACCTTTTCAATTTCATGGACGGAATCGACGGCATCAGTGGTGTCGAGACGGTATCGCTCGGTGTCGGCCTGGCGCTGGTTGCGTGGCTGGGCGGCTTCGCGGCGCCGAATGTTGCATTACCGGCGCTGCTCGCGGCGGCGGCGCTGGGGTTTCTTGGCTGGAACTGGCAGCCGGCCAAGATTTTTCTCGGCGATGTCGGCAGTGTCCCGCTCGGCTTTCTGCTTGGTTGGCTGCTGTTGACCACGGCCGCCCAGGGGCAGTGGCTGGCGGCCGCCATACTTCCACTCTACTACCTGGCCGATGCGACGATCACGCTGGCACGCCGGCTAGTTCGCGGCGAGACGGTGTGGCGGGCGCACCGCGGGCACTTCTATCAGCGGGCCGTGCAGAGGGGTGAATCGCATGCCCAGGTGGCGACCAAGGTGCTGGCATGTAACGGGGTTCTTATTGTCCTGGCCATGGCCGCGATCTTCGGGTTTTCCTGGCCAGCTGCGCTAGCTGCCGTGGTCGTTGTGGCCATCCTGTTGTGGCATTTTGGTCGCCGCGGTTGAGCGCGTGACGTAGATCAACAGCGCGGTCGAGAATACGGTTGCTAGCCATTGATTCTGCCACACGCCATAGGCCGTACAGGCGATCGCTAGGGTAGCGGCGAAACATGCCTGACCGAATAGTCGAGACGGGGCCGCAAAACGGTCTAGGCGAGTCGCAAGGATCCATAGAACTGCGACGGCCATCGCCCCGCCAACCGCACCAAGTTCGAGCATCACCTGGAGAGGCGCGTTGTGCGGGTGAAGGAGCATCAGACCGACGCTGCCGTCCGCATTGGTATGGCCTTGGCTTGAGATGACGCGGGAGGCATCGAAGCCCCAGCCGAATAGCGGCTTCTGTGCGATCAGATCGACCGCGGTGTACCATATGTCCACGCGTTGCCGCGCCGATTCCGGTAGCCAGGCCGCATTTTGCCAACCGAGTGCGTAAAGCCGCTCCGCGACGAATGGGGCACCAGCGAACAATGCCGCCGATGTGACGATGAGCAGGGCGCGCCCCGCTTGGCGATGGGCCAGGGCGACGACGATGGTCAGGGCTCCTGCGGCCATGGCNAGNCCNGCNGCNTGACTTTCCGAGGCGACGATTACGCCTCCGGCAACGATCAGCAAGGCAATGGTCTGCCGGCGTGGAATCCGCCGCCACAGGTNCGCCGNCACGGGCCACGACAGCATAGCCAATGCGGTGGCCCCGCGATTTAAGCTCGCAGATACCGACACAGCTTCCGNCCCCTTGAGCAGAGCCATCAGGCGATAATCGAACGCAATCTCTTCCGCCAGGATCACAAGCCCGAGGAGAAGCCCGATGGTCAGCCATCGCCCGACCGTGTTTCGCTGGTTGTCGGTGAGGGTTACGGCGCACGCATACAGCAGAAAGCCGGCGGCGAACAACGCGGCAAGACGTACTGATAGGAGTAATGATCCAGTTGGATTGAACGCCCAGATTGCGGTAACGGCGCTCCACACTAGCAGAACCGCCAGCGCCGCAACGGGTCCGTGGTCCGGCCATGCGAGACGCTGACCGGACCGCCAGCAGGATAGCCCCGCCAACGCCGCCGCAAGCAGCAACAGNAGCACNGTCCCGGCTGGCGCGAACATCGAGACGAGGGGCAAGGCGAGGGCAAAGACGGAAAAAACAGCCGTTGTTTGGGATCGNGCGTCAGGCATTCAACGGGTTTCTATGCAATCGGGCGAAAGCGCCGCCGGGACGGGGGACGCCAGCGGGAATAGAACCGAAATGCTCTCGCTGGGCAACCGTGAGAATGAATGGCCCAGGCGCTGGGACGTGCTATCAGTTGCAACCGGCTGTTCCAGTATCGCGTGGGAAGGTTTTGCTAGCGTGTCCAGCTATTTGGAGGAAGATGGCATCTGGTGCCAGCCAATTGGCGGCAGCGCGGAAGCGAATCTCGAGGGACCACGACCGGCCCTTTTTCTCGACCGTGATGGCGTGATCGTTGAGGATGTCGGTTATTTGCATCGGCCCGGCGACGTCCGGCTTGTGCCCGGCGCGGCCGAGGTCATCGCCGCGGCGAACCGGGCGGCGGTTCCGGTCATCGCTGTGACCAACCAGTCGGGGATCGGGCGCGGGCTCTATGGCTGGGCGGAATTCACGGAAACCGAGGCGCGCATCGCCGCCGATTTGGCGGCGCGCGGGGCGCACCTGAATATGATTGTGGCCTGTCCGTTCCACGCTGATGGCACGCCGCCATACCGGCACCCGGCGCATCCCTGCCGCAAGCCACAGCCCGGCATGATCTTG
>JGI24023J19991_10003074_pt1 | contig 11881 bp, 12 predicted proteins | sample Cruoilmetagenom1_FD_19991 | JGI IMG/M metagenome (IMG submission 19991)
ACCGCCCAGGCGCAGAAGCTATGGCATGTCTCCAACCTCTACCGCGCGCCCGAGGCCGAACGTCTGGCGACACGCCTGACCGAACACAGCTTTGCCGACCGGGTATTCTTCTGCAATTCCGGCGCCGAGGCGGTGGAGGGCCTGATCAAGCTGGCCCGCCGTTACCAGCACGATGCCGGGCATCCGGAGCGTAATCGCATCATCACCTGCCAGGGTGCCTTTCACGGCCGCACCCTGACCACGCTCTCGGCGGCCGGCAATCCGAAATACCTGGCAGGCTTCGGCCCGGCGACGGAGGGCTTCGATCAGGTCGCCTTCAACAACCTGAACGAGCTGCGCGCCGCCGTGAGCGGCCAGACCGCGGCGATTCTGGTGGAACCGGTGCAGGGCGAGGGCGGTGTGCGCCCGGCCAGTCTCGATTTTCTGCGCGGCTTGCGTGCCGTGTGCGACGAGTTCGGTCTTCTGCTGCTCTTTGACGAAATACAGTGCGGCGTCGGCCGCACCGGCAAGTTTTTCGCCCACGAGTGGGCGGGGATTACCCCGGATGCCGCGGCCATCGCCAAGGGCCTGGGCGGCGGTTTTCCCGTCGGCGCCTTTCTGGCGACCGAAAAGGCGGCGGCGCCCATGAGCGCCGGATCGCACGGCAGCACCTTCGGCGGCAATCCGCTGGCCATGGCGGTGGGCAATGCCGTGCTGGACGTGGTTCTCGCTGACGGATTCCTAGCGGGCGTGGATCGCCGGGCGCGGATTTTCTGGGACCGTTTGCAGGATTTGGCGGCGCGCTATCCCCATGTGATTGCCGAGGTGCGCGGCGCCGGCCTGTTGCTCGGGCTGCGCTGTGTGGCGCCGAACGGCGAGTTGGTGGCACAGTTGCGCGAGAACGGGTTGCTCACCGCCCCCGCGGCCGACAACGTGATCCGCCTCATGCCGCCGCTGATCATCGAGGATAGCCATATCGATGAGGCCATAGGCATCCTCGAGCGCGCTTGGCGGCGAGCCGGTGGTGCTGGAAAGTGCCGGCAGCCAGCTTGGCCGGGGCGAGACCGTGGCCGATACGGCCCGCGTCCTGTCGCGCTATGTGGATGCCATCATGATTCGCACCACCAGCGAGTCGAAGCTTCTGGAGATGGCCGAGTACGCCAGCGTGCCGGTGATCAACGGCCTCACCGACCGCACCCATCCGTGCCAACTCATGGCTGACATCATGACGTTCGAGGAGCATCGCGGCCCCATCGCGGGCAAGGTGGTCGTCTGGTCGGGCGACGGCAACAACATGGCCTCCTCGTGGATTCACGCGGCGGTGCGCTTTGGCTTCGAGCTGCGCCTGGCCTGTCCGGAGATGCTGGTACCGCCTGCCGACGTGCTCGACTGGGCCAAGGCCGAAGGTGGCAATATCGTCGTCACCTCGGCAGTCGAGGCGGCGGTAACCGGTGCCGATTGCGTGGTGACCGATACCTGGGTGTCCATGGGCGATGAAACCGGCGACAGCCCCAGCCGCCACAACCTGTTGCAGCCCTATCAGGTCGACGATCGCTTGATGGGCTTGGCCAAGCCGGATGCGATCTTCATGCACTGCCTACCGGCACACCGGGGCCATGAAGTGACCGCATCGGTCATCGACGGGCCGCAGTCGGTGGTCTGGGACGAGGCGGAAAACCGCCTGCACGCGCAGAAAGGCATTCTCTACTGGTGCCTCAGCTAATACCGTCAGCCCCGGCGGCCGGCCCGCAACCGAACGACGATCTGGTCCAGCCCTTCCTGCTCGAATCCTCCGGCATTCGCGGTAACCTGGTGCGCCTGGGCCCGGTTGTGCATGAAATTCTAACGCGCCACGATTACCCGGCGCCGGTGGCAACGCTCTTGGGCGACATGCTGACGCTGACCGCCATGCTCGCCGGCCTGATTAAACACGACGGCATTTTCTCGCTGCAAACGAAGAGTAATGGCGCGATCGGGACGATGATTGCCGATGTTACCTCGGATGGCGACCTGCGCGGCTATGCCGCGTTCGACGCGGATCGCTTGGCGGCGATAGACGGGGCCGCCAGCATACCCGAGTTTCTGGGCACAGGTTACTTGGCCTTCACCGCCGATCCGGGGCCACCGGCGGATCGTTATCAGGGGATCGTCGAGCTAACCGGCGAGACCTTGGCCGAGTGCTTGCAGCATTACTTCCGCCAATCCGAACAGGTGCAAAGNGGCTTGCTTGTCGCCACGGGCCGCGTGGCGGGCGCGTGGCGCAGCGCCGGGTTGATCCTACAGAGTCTGCCCGAAGAGGGGCCCGAACACAGCCAGCCGGTGGACGAGGATGCCTGGCGGCGGGCGATGGTCCTGCAAGCGAGCTGTACCCGCGCAGAGTTGCTCGGTCCCGACGTGCCGGCCAACGATCTCCTCTACCGATTGTTCCACGAGGAAGGTGTGCGTGTATTTCGCCGCCGCGCCGTTCAGGCCGGGTGTCGCTGCTCGCGTACCCGCCTGGAGGATACCCTGCGGGCCTTACCCCGGCAGGAGGTCGAGGATTTGCGCGTCGACGGCGAAGTGGTCGTCACCTGCGAGTTTTGCAACCGCCGCTACGGTTTTGATGCCGCCGCCCTGGCCCGCCTCTACGCGCCTTGATCGCGCCCGATTCGAGGGGTAAGGAACATGCCTTGCCCCGCGAAGGAGATGCCGATGTTTCGTCTGCCGCGACTCGTATTCTTGGTTCCCGTGTTGCTCGGCGTGGCGTTGAGCGCCTGCACCACGCCGCTGCCGCAGAGCCGCTTTCCTCAGATCACCTACAAGCATCTGCCGCCGATCAGCCTCGACGTTGCTGAGATATCGGTGGAGGACGAATACAAGGCGCCCGGCATACCGCCCAATGTGGATCACCTCTTCCCGGTGCGCCCGGCCGATGCGGCGATGGCTTGGGGGCGCGACCGGCTGGTGGTCGCCGGGGCCGGACGCCGCTTGCGTTACGTCGTGCGCGAGGCTTCCGCGATCGAGACGGCGCTGAAGACGAAGGAAGGCCTGACCGGCGTGCTCACCGTCGACCAGTCGGAACGCTACGAGATGCGTATTATCGTCGAACTGCAGATCATCAACGACGATGGGCGCACGGAAGGGACCGCCAATGCCCAGGTGGAACGTTCGGTCACCGTGCCCGAGGACAGCAAGCTTCGCGACCGCGAGAAGGTCTGGTTTAAGATGGTCGAGGACGCCATGAAGGAACTGGACGCCCAGCTCGAAAAGACGATCAAGACGGTCTTTTTCCAGTACGTCGTGTTGTGATCGGCGTCTTCGATTCGGGCCACGGTGGGCTGACCATCCTGCGCGCCCTGGTCGATCGTCTACCGGACCGGCGCTTTCTCTACTTGGGTGATCATGCCCACGCGCCTTACGGCGACCGCACGCCGGAAGAAATCCATGCCCTGACCATCGAGAACGTCAGCCGGCTGTTCGCACAGGGCTGCGAACTGGTCCTGCTGGCGTGCAACACGGCAGCGGCGGTGTCCTTGCGCCGGCTCCAGCAAGATTGGCAGCCGGATACCTTTCCCGACCACCGGGTTCTCGGTGTCCTCGTGCCCACGGTGGAGGCGGTGACCAACGTTCCCTGGCACATCAAGGAACCGCCGCCCGGCGCGCCGCGCGATACGGCGACGGTGGCTATCTTCGCCACCCCTCCGACGGTGAACAGCGGCACCTATCCGCACGAGATCGGCACTCGCGCGCCGGCGATCCGGGTCGTGCAGCAGGCGTGTCCCGGCCTGGTGGCGGCCATCGAATCGGCGGCGCCCGAGGCCGAGGTGCGCAAGATGGTCGCCGGCTATGTGGCGCAGATGCGCGAGCAGATCGACGGCGGCGTGCCCGATTCGGCAATCCTCGGCTGTACCCACTATCCGCTGGTCGCCGGGGCCTTCGCTAAAGCGCTCCCGCCAGGCGTGCGCATTTTGGGCCAGCCCGAGATCGTCGCCGACAGCTTTGCCGTCTACCTGGATCGGCACCCGGAATTTGCCCCGTCGGCGCCGGGCACGTCGAATATTTTTCTGACCACCGGGGACCCCGCCTTAGCGAGCACCCTTGGCAGCCGCTTCTTCGGTCAGGAGATTGCGTTCGGCGCGGCCATGGAATGAGCCTCGATTTCGCTGATTCTATCCAATGGGGCCGCCAATTAAATATACGCTGTTAGCGTAAAATTAACCTTGCAATACTACGCTGGTAGCGTATATATATCCCATGCGGATCACGGTTAAACGAACCGGCAATACGCGCGTAAAGTCAGCAAGATACTGGCTTCCAAGGACATTCTGGCCATGGAAACCGCGATAGCCGAGAATCCGCTGCGCTGGCCTGTCATCCCAGGGACCGGCGGCGTCCGAAAGGCCCGTCACGCCGCCAGCGGTCGCGGCAAGAGTGGCGGTGTCCGGGTTGTCTACTACCTGCACACCAAGGGGCCGAGCGTCTACATGCTGACCGTGTTCGCCAAGAAGGACCGCGACAACTTAAGCGAGGCCGATAAGGCGGCCTTTAAAAAATTCGTCAAGGTCATCAAAGACACTGCAAATTGATACAAATGGAGAAACAAATGGGTGACACAAAGCTAACCCCAGCCGGCCACGAGATTATCGCGGCGCTGAAGGAGGTGCTGGACGATGTGACCGGCGTCAAGCCCATCAAGTCGCGCTACACCATCGACGTTCCCGACCTCATCGACGTGCGGGCCATCCGTAAGCAGTTCGGCATGTCACAACAGAAGTTCGCCGATACCTTCGGGCTGAAGGTCTCGACCTTGCGCAACTGGGAACAGGGCCGTACCGAACCGGAAGGCCCGGCGAAGGTGCTCTTGACCATCATCGGCCGCAAGCCCAAGGAAGCGTTGGAGGCCCTGTATCTTTAGACGGAAATACCCCCGCCGGTAATTGCCGGGCAGAGGGAGGGAGGGTATCGAACGTTGAAGTCTATCTACTAACCCCGCCAAAACACCGGGCTGAGCAGAACCAGAACCGTAAAAAGCTCCAGCCGGCCCAAGAGCATGCCGGCGCAGAGCAACCACTTGGCGCCGTCGGGTAGGGAGGCGAAGGTGCCGGCGGGGCCGATAATGTCGCCCAGGCCGGGACCCACGTTGGCGATGGCCGATGCGGCGCCGGAAACGGCGGTGACGAAATCCAGCCCGAATAGGCCAAGGCCCATTGCCAGCACGACGAAGCTGGCGACGAAAAGAAAAAAGAACCCCATCACCGATGCCGAGACCGATTCCGGAATGGGCCGCTTGTTATAGTAGGGAAAGAAAACCCCGTGCGGCTGCACCAGCCGCTTGAACTGCACCATCGCCGTGGCGTGCAGCACCTGGAAACGAAAGATCTTGATGCCGCAGGTGGTCGAACCGGCACAGCCGCCGACGAACATCAGGACGAACATGATCGCCATGACGAAGCCACCCCAGGCATCGAACGAGGCGGTCGTATAGCCGGTNCCGGTCATGATCGAGATGACGTTGAAGGCGCTGTACCGAAGTGCTGTTCCCGGCGCCATGATGCCCTGCAGCCAAAGCCAGCCNGCGACCAATAGCACCGCGAAGACAAGAATCGCGAACATCCAGCGCACCTGGCTGTCCTGGAAGATCAAGCCGGGCTTGCCGCGAATCATCCGCAGATAGAGGACAAAAGGCAGGCTTCCGAGAAGCATGAAAAGACAGATCGCCCAATCNATGGCGGCGCTGTTGAACCGCGCCAGCGACAAATCCGAGGTCGAAAACCCACCGGTGGCAATCGAGGTCATGGCNTGCGCCACCGCGTCGAAGCCGGTCATGCCCAAACTCCACAGCACGATGGCGGCGATCGCCGTCAAGGACATATAGACGAGGCTGATGCCGCCCGCGATCTGCGCCGCGCGGGGCAACACCTTGTCCGTCTCGAAGGCCTCGACACGGAAGAGCTGCATGCCGCCCACTTGCAGGATAGGCAGCACGGCAATCGCCATGACGATGATTCCGATACCGCCTAACCATTGCAGAATCGCCCGCCACAACAGGATTCCCGGCGGTGCATAGTCCAGCCCGACAATCACCGTCGCACCGGTCGTGGTCACCCCCGACATGGATTCGAAAAACGCGTCTGTAACGCTAAGCTCAAGCTCGCTGAAGGCAAAAGGCAGGGCGCCGAAAATGGCCACCACAAGCCACGCCAGGTTCGTCATGATAAAAGCTTCGCGCAGCGAAAAGTTGGTCCATTTGGCTCGCGAGGTCAGCATCATGGAGACGCCGATGAACAGGGCGGTGCCGGCTGCGACACTGAAAACCTGCCAGTCCGAATGGCCGGCCAAGGCGTCGACGATAGCCGGGATGATCATCGCCACCGACAAGACGGAGACCAATATCCCGAGGATAAAAACAACGGGCCTGAATTCGATCACCTGGTGGATTTCTCCAGTATAAGGCTGCTGAAAAAGTGCGTTTGTTGCCTAATGCTTCGAGACAGCGCTCCGCGCCTCCTCAGCATGAGGGATAAGTGCACGGTAATTTGAGCATCCTCGTCCTGAGGAGCTGCCCAAAGGGCGGCGTCTCGAAGGATATGCCAGCACATGGGTGGTTTTTCAGCAACCTGCTAGAAGGTACGCGCGCCGCTGCCCGAATTGGCAATCAGGGAGAGAAATTCTCTCCGGGTTCGCGGATCGGTGCGAAATAGGCCCAGCATGCGGCTGGTGACCATGGTAGCGCCGGCCTTGTGTACGCCGCGCGCGGTCATGCACAGATGTGTCGCTTCGATGACGACAGCAACGCCTTGCGGTTCCAGCACCTTATCGATGGTATTGGCAACCTGCGCGGTCATCTTCTCCTGAATCTGCAAGCGCCGGGCATAGGCGTCGACCACCCGCGCCAATTTGCTGATCCCGACAACCCGGCGCTCCGGCAGATAGGCAACATGGGCGCGGCCGAGAATGGGCATCATGTGGTGCTCGCAGTGCGACTCGAAGCGGATGTCGCGCAGCAGCACGATTTCGTCATAGCCCTCCACTTCTTCGAAGGTCCGCTGCAACAGGGCAACGGGATCGATGGCATAGCCCTCGAAATACTGTTGGTAGGCGCGGACAACGCGCGATGGGGTCTCGGCCAGGCCCTCGCGCTGCGGGTCGTCGCCGGCCCAGCGTATCAAGGTTTCGACAGCGGCCATCGCCTGGGCCTCGCTCGGCCGCGACTCGGTCGTTGCGGCGCCGGATCGCGTCGTTTTACGGCCGCGCGGGACGCTACGTTGCTTTGCGGTCACCGGGTCAGGTCCTGTTCTTGTGCACGGATTGGTGCCCGGTCAGTTTAAGCGCACCGGCTGGTGCGGGCTGTCCAGCGAAAAGGCGGGCACCGCCACATCGAAATGCCGGCCGTCCACGCCTTTCATCTCATAGGCGCCCACCATGATCCCCGACGGCGTCGGCAATGGCGTCCCGCTGGTGTATTCGAAGGCCTCGCCTGGGCGCAAGGTCGGCTGTTCGCCAACCACGCCGGGGGCGCGCACCTCCTGGACCCGGCCGAGCGAATCCGTGATCTGCCAGTACCGGTTGATGAGTTGTACTGTCTCTTCACCCTGGTTCTCGATTCGCACTTGGTATGCCCAGACGAAATGGTCCTCGTCGGGGGCCGATTGATCTTCGAGATAGATCGGTTTTACCGACACGCGAATCGATTGTGTGGTTTCATCGTACATCCTGGGTCCGCTCCTCGTTCCCATGGTGCATCCTCGTCCCGCTAGGCAATGGCATATTACGCTGCGCGGCGGCCTTGTCCAAGCTGTCTGGTGGTCATGAGTTCTTGCCGCCGTTGGCCTCTCCGGTCAAGCCGACCTGGATGACCGGCCCGCCGCAAGCCGGGGCGTCCGCCGGGTCATGGGTGACCAGAACCGTCGGCAGAGAGTTGGACCGTACGTGGTCGAAGACGAAGTGCCGAAACCGGGTCCGCAAGCCCACGTCGAGCTTGGCAAAGGGTTCATCCAGCAACAGCGCCCGTGGCTCCGCCAGCAGGGTTCGCAGCAAGGCCACCCGGGCCCGCTGCCCGCCGGACAGCGTCGCCGGATCGCGGTCGCCGAAATCGTCCAGGCCGGCGTCCGCCAGCGCGGCGGCGATACGCTCTTGACGCAGCCCCCGGTCGCGCAGTGCCGGCGGTAGGCCGAAGGCCAAATTCTCGGCGACACTTAAGTGCGGAAACAGCAGATCATCCTGGAACAGAATGCCGATCCGCCGCCGCTCCGGCGGCAGTGCCGTCACATCTTCGCCGTCCAGCAGCACCTGCCCACCGGCTTGCAGGCCGGGATCGAGGGTGCCGCAAATATAAGCCAGCAGGCTCGATTTGCCACAGCCGCTGGGTCCCATCACGGTGGCGACTTGGCCGGGGGCCACCGTCAGGTCGAACGGGGCAATCAGGGTCCTCCCGCCGGCCTGCAGCCCGACGCGGCGCAGCTCCAGTTGCCCGTCCGCCTTCATAGGGGCATCCCGGCTGGCGCTGCGCTGGCGCGGTGCCGGCGGCCGGGCCATGCCAAAACCGCGGCAAAGGCCAGGAGTGGCAGCAGCGCCTGTAGGAACGCATAGACCCCCAGCACCCGGCGGTCGGCACCGCCGGCAAGCGCCACCGCCTCGGTCGTCAGGGTCGCGAACCGGCCGGCCCCGGCGAAGAGCGTCGGCAGATACTGCGCGACGCTAACCGCAAACCCCACCGCCGCGGCGAACAGCACCGGACGCACTAGCATCGGCAGTTTGACCCGCCAGAACACCCGGTTCGGCGAGGCGCCGAGGCACAGCGCGGCGCGCGCATAGCGCGGGTCCAAACGGCGGTACGAATCGGCCAGCGACAGAAAGACATAGGGCAGAACGAACAACAGATGACTCCAGATCAGCGCGATCCAAGTGCCGTCGAAATCGAGGCGCACCAGCAAAACCTGCACCCCGAAAAGAAAACCGACCTGCGGCACCAGCAGCGGCGCATAAAGGAGCCATAATCCCCGGCCCGAGGTCGTCAATCCGCGGCGCTGCTCGTTTTCCAAACAGCCAAGCGTTAGCGCCAAGGCAACGGCCGCCGCGGCAATGCCGGTAAGCAATGTGGTGCCGCCGGCCCACCACAGGCCATAGGCCTGGCGCACCCAGTTGTCTAGCGTCCAGGACACCGGCAGGGCTTCCGGGTAGGGCCAGCGCCGGGCCACGGACCATAGTGCCAAGCCCAACAGACTCGCGGCAGCGATACCGTACAGGCCCGTCATCGCCGATCCGACAACCTTGCGCGCAAATCGGCCGGTGCCACCACGGCCGCCGGCGGTCAGCCAGCGCCGGCCTTGCCGGTCGGCGCCCCACTCCGCCAACCGCCAGACGCAGATCGCCGCCATCACCAGGGCAAGCTGCAAAACCGCCCCGGCGGCGCCGACAAAGCGCATGGCCAGATCGGGATCATTGAACCAGCGGAAGACCAGAATGGCCAGCGGCGGCGGCGTTTGCGGCGCCAGGAAGATCGCCATATCCACCACCGACAGGGAATAGGCGAGCACCGCATAGATCGGCAGGCGTATCTGCGGATAGATCGCCGGCAACACCGTCTTCACCCAAGCCGTGACCGGGCCGTAGCCCAGCGAACGCGCCACCGCCAAGCGATCGCCCGCTCGGGCTTGATCGAGGGCGGCAATGGTCATCAGCAAAAGAAAAGGCGTTTCCTTGACCACCAGGGCCAAGGTGAGCGCCAGGCCGTAGGGGTCCTGCACCAGCGCCACGTCCGGCGGTACCTGCCAGCCGGTGGCCCAGGGCGACATCAGCCGCAAAATCCAGCCGCTGGGCGCGATCAGGAAGGACAGGCCGACGGCAATCGCCAGATGCGGCACCGCCAGCAGGGGTGCGAGAAGCCGGCGCAGCCGCGCGAACACCGGCGTGTTGTGGCAAGCGGCGACGAAACCGATCGTCAGCCCCATCGACACCGCCGTGGCCAGCACACCCGAACAAAGCGAGAGCCAGACGGATGTCCCCAGACCCGGATAGTCGAACAGCGTCCGCCATGGCGCCAAGCCGATCTCGGTGCCGCCGAGTGCTGGAAAAAATCCGAACGCGGGCAGCCAGGTGCCGATCAACCCGGCGCCCACCGGGGCCAGAAACAAACCGAGGGTTAGCGCCGGAACCCAGCGCAGCCAGGCCCCAGTGGGCCTTGGCGCCGCCTGGGGTCTTAGCTGCCGAAGCGCCGTTGCCATTCCGNCTCGATNCGGGTCATCCACGACGGATGCGGCTCAAGCAATGTGGGGCCGAGCGCCGCGGGNGATAGCAGTGCCGGCGCGTCTTTCGGCGTGTCGAACAGGTGCCGCTGGTCCGCCGTCAGCTTGCCCATATCCAGCACCGTCTGGTCGCCCCAGGCTTCCAGGGTCTGCTTACGCGCCTGGGCCTCCGGGCTCATCAGGAAATTGGCCAGGACCATGGCGCCCTCCTTGGCCCGGGCGTTGAAGGGAATGGCGACGAAATGGGTATTGCCGATGGTCCCGCCCTTAAGCACGAAGACCCGGGCGCTTTCCGGCAGGCGGTCGTTGAGGATCATCGACGCCGCATCCGAGGGGTAGAACGAAATGGCGATATCCACCTCGCCATCGTCGAGCAGTTGAATCTGCGCCGTGCCGGTGGCCGGGTGCGCCTTGCCGCCGCGCCACAGGTGCGGGTGCAGGGTTTTCAGATACCGCCACAACGGGTCGGTCGCCGCGGCGAAGGCGGCCGCGTCTGCTGGCGCCGGCTTCTGCAACGCCGATGGGTCGGGGGTCAACTCGATCAGCACCTGCTTGAGGAAGGTCGAGCCGATGAAATCCGGCGGCGCCGGGTAGGTGAAGCGGCCGGGATTCGCCTGCGCCCAGTCGAGGAAGTTGGGGATGCTCGCCGGTGTCTCGGTCACCCGCGCGCTGTCGTAGACGAAGTTGATCTTGGCCATGCCCCAGGGCGCCTCCAGCCCTTCCACCGGCACCGTGAAATCCACCCGCGTGCTCGGCTTGCCGGCGACATCGACCAGCCTGAAGTTGGGTAATTGCTCGGCGAACGGGCCGAACAACAGGCCGTTCTCCTTCATGGCGGCAAAGTTCTCGCCGTTGATCCAGATAAGATCAACCGAGCCCCCCTCCGTCCGTCCGGCGGCCTTCTCGGCCAGGACGCGGCCGACCGCATCGGCGGTATCGGCCAGCTTCACGTGGCGCACGGTCACCCCGTAGTCTTCCCAGACCCGCATGCCGGCCCAGGCGATATAAGCATTGATCCGCTCGTCGCCGCCCCAGGCGTTCCAAAAGACCTCCTGGTCGCGCGCCTTGGCCACGGTATCGTCCCAGCTCGCGGCGCCGGCACCGATGGTGGGTAGGGCGGCGATCAGGGCGACCACTAACACGGCCTTGGCATACGTGAAGAATCGCATGAGCGGCGGGACCTCCTCAGGGTGAACGGCGCCGCAGACTAACCTGCGGGCCCGGCCCCTGTCAGCCGCAACCACGCGCCCTCGCGCAAGCGTTATTGGCCGTTAGCGTCCGGGCCTCGCCTTGAACGCACTTGGCCGTTATCCTATAAACCGAGACTGAACGCGGGTGTAGCTCAATGGTAGAGCTTTTGCTTCCCAAGCAAATGACGAGGGTTCGATTCCCTTCACCCGCTCCAAAATTTCGCAAGTGCTCTAATACACCGCGCGCGGCTGCAACAAGCGCAGGGCGTAGAGGCTCAGCCCTAACAGAACAAACGCGCCCGCCTGGTGCAGCGCGCCAAGCCAGACCGGCACGACCAGCAACAAGGCGGCGACACCCAGCGCGAATTGCCCGGCCGTTATGGCGAGCACCCACGCGCAAGCCGCGCGCGCTGGCGACGGCATATCCAATCGGCGGGCATGGAGCCAAAGCCCGATGGCGGCGCCGGCGGTGAGGATGGCCAGGACCCG
>JGI24023J19991_10003075_pt1 | contig 11879 bp, 10 predicted proteins | sample Cruoilmetagenom1_FD_19991 | JGI IMG/M metagenome (IMG submission 19991)
ACGATTTTCTCGACCGTCGCGATAACTTTCCTGGATGCTTTGGCGAAGAGAATATCGGCAACCGGTGGTCCCTCAATACGCAAGTTTCCATGCGCGTCACCATATTGCGCATGAATGATCGCGACATCTGGCTCAATAGCCGGCACCAGCAATAATTCTTCACCTGTAAAGGGACAAGTCATGGTTTTATATTCGGGATGCAGTTTGATAAAGTCCGTACCACGGGCGGAACGTATGGGCATAAACGGCACACCCTGAATGGTGGCGCGCAATTGCTGCACCATAGTGTAACAACAAGTGTCATCGACCACGACATCGCCCGCTTCACAGGTGCGCCGATAATTGGGCGCCATGCCAAAATCCTGTTCAAAGCCCACATAGCTTTCAGCCGACCGTGATACTGCCCCCGCACCGCAAAGAAGATCTATATCGATACCGTGAGCGGAACCGAATACGGTCAGATTTTTTCTCCCTGCCCGAATGAGTTCATGTAACACTGCCATCGGCTCGCGCGAGGAAAGCCCGCCACCAATGGCGACTAAATCTCCGTCGCGCACATGCCCTGCCAGGTCAGTCAGAGACGCTCTTTTATCCGCGCTTGAAAAAACAGAATTGAATCCATTCGTCTGGCCGTTGGCTTTACTCATATGGACGTCATACCTCCATCAACTGCGAAAGCAGCACCCGAAACGTAACTCGCTCCCTCGCCCATCAAATATGTCACCGCCTTTGCAATTTCTTCAGGCTCGCCAAAACGACCCATGGGGTATTTCGCGAGACGTTTTGCCTGCATCTCATCACTCATGTCGGTGCCCAGAAGAAGCTTGCCCATGTCGGTTGTCGCAACGGTGCCTGGGCAAACCACATTCACGCGTATGTTTTTGGAGGAATACTCAGCCGCCATTTGACGAGTGAGATTAACTACAGCACCTTTCGCGGCACAATAAGCAGCCATTGTCGGGATGCCGACGAGCCCCGCAACCGACCCATAATTGACGATCGATCCAGCACCATTTTCGATCATTTTAGGCAGGGCCGCTTTAGAAGCCAGAAACGTTCCCGTTACATTGACCGCCATAATGCGCTCCCAACTCGCAAGGGTTTCTTCATGCACCGAGCCAAATCCGGCGATACCGGCATTATTTGCCAATCCATAGATCGATCCAAATCGCTCGGATATATTATTCATCGCGTCCGTTATGGCATTTTCATTGATTACGTCAGCTTCAAAGCCCGCGGCAATCATGCCTGCGTCTTTCAGTTTTTGTGCCGCTGCCTCTGCGTCTGATAGCGACAGGTCTATGATAGCGATCTGTGCTCCTTCTTCTCCGCAGTACCGTGCCGTCTCAAAACCGATGCCGGCTGCACCGCCTGTGATCACGATAGTTTTTCCCTCTAATTCATAGTTCATTGTTCTACAATCGCCTCCTAAATTGCCAGATATCCGCCATCCATTGGGATTGCGGCCCCGTTAAAATAATGCGCCTCATCGCTGGCGAGAAAATAAGTTGCCTCAGCTACATCAGTCGCACTGCCGATTTCGTCTTGCGGTATTTTATTTAAAACCGCAGACCGTAATTCCGGTTGATCCAAGCGCCATTTCGTCATTGGTGTTTCAATCATTCCCGGGCAAAGCGCATTAGACCTGATGCCCTGCCCACCAAAATCAACAGCGATTGTTTTGGTGAGCTGAATGAGAGCGCCCTTGGACATCGAATAAGCAGCCCGTCCCGGAAATGCCACCAGACCGGCAACGGACGCGATATTGATAATGATACCTTGGGCTTGTTCGAGCATACCCGGCAATACAGATCTGGACACAATATAGGCAGATCGAATATTGACCGCCATAATCTGATCAAATTCGTCGACCGATGTTGAGACGATGTCGGTTGCCTGATCCGATCCGGTAATGCCCGCATTATTAACGACGACATGGACCTCGCCGAATTCGGTCAAAATTCCTTCCACGGCCTCCTGGATATCGGCTTCCACCGAAACGTCAGCGGCGATGCAGCTCACTCGATCAGAATGTTCGGACCAGTCGCCGCTTAAGCAATCGTCCAGTGCTTTATTGTTGATATCAATCGCAGCAACGCGGTCTCCGTTTCGCAGAAATCGCTCAGTTATGGCTTTGCCATTTCCTGATGCTGCACCTGTCACGATTACAACTCTGCTCATAGATCTTGCAATTCTTTAAGCCCGGCGCGCAGACGGGAGAGTTGAATGAAATGAGACGGATTGAGGAAGAGTTCATCCATCTCGCCCAACTGATCGATTGTTAGGCCCTCATTGACCATCACGTTGAGATACTGGAAGCCATCCTTGGCGCCGCAGCCCACATGCCAGGCGCCAACCACCTTCCGGCTCTCGCTGGCGATTATGAGTTTCTGGAAACCTGACATGGGCATACGGGCAAAGGCGTACATCATCATGCGGTCAGCGGCGGGCAGCGCCACATTAAGGCCGTCGTCATTTTCAGGCGGCATTTTGATGATGGTGACCTTGTCATCAAATTCCTTACGCGCTTCCTCCTCGCTCATGCCAAGCCAGGAAACTTCGTAATGGGTGTGCATAAAATCCGGAAACGCTTTGGGACTGTAGCTGATGTCCTGCCCCATTATATGCCGGGCAGCGTACATGCCGCCCTTACGCGCCTTAAACATCTCCATAGGACCGCCAATCACGTCACCAATTGCATAGACATTGGGCACAGACGTCTGCAGCTTGTCGTTGACCAATATCTCGTCATCCGGGCCGATTTCAACGCCAAGCACGTCAACGGCATGTTGCGAGCGAGGTTTTTCACCCAACCCCTGAAACAGGAAATCGGTCTCGACCAGCTCTTCGCCCTCTGGCGTCTTTATGCGGACACGCGCCACATTGCCGTTGCCGTCATCTTCAACGGCGGTAACCTCGGAGTTTTCCCAGATTTCACAACCCTGCTCCTTCATTCGGTCGATGAGATATTTGCGGGTTTCACCGTCGCGGATCAATTTCAGGATATTGCTACGCACCACGAAGATCGTGCGCCGGCCTGTTGCGTTGAAAAAGCATCCATATTCAACGGCTGTTTTACCACCACCAACGACAACAGCTGTCTTGCCGGGTTCGTAGTCGAGATCCTCGACCAGCGTCTCGTAGTCGAAAACGCCATGCAGGTTGATACCGGGTATATCCAGATGCTGGGGGTCGGCGCCCGGACCATAAACGATGTTCCTGGCTTTAAATCGCTGGCCCGCCACTTCGACGGTATGATTGTCGATCAGCTTTGCTGGCGCGTTCAGAATATATTCGAGGTCGAGCTGTTCTTTAGACTGGAAGTTCATGATACCGTGCGGTCCGTTGCGGCCCGAACGAAAGAGATCGACGATCTCCTTCATATTTGTGATGACGCCGTCCATATTCGGAAACCAGTATTCGCCGGAGAAGGTGCGCGCCAGCATCAACTCGGCCGCCACCTCGCTGAAAAGATGATGGGGCACGCAGGCATTGTGCGGACACGAGCCGCCCAGAAAGGGCCATTGTTCGATGATCAGCTGGCGGCCGCCCATTGCGCGCAAATAGGCGGAACCAAAACGCCCTCCGGCGCCACCGCCCACAAAGATTGCGTCGAATTCACGATCATCATCATGATCGACGTTGAAAATAACATTGGACACGCCCGGATTTTCCAGACATTTCTCAATATATTCGTGCCACTGACCAATTGTCAGAAACTCTTTATTGACGTCCCACATTACCTGTTTATCCATGTTTCAATCCCAATAATCTATCGTTTACAATCATTTATTTCTGGATGACTCGGGTGCCCCGCCACAACAGAGGCAGCCAGAGCCATGTCCTTCCTGTTCCCAGGGGTGTTCAATTGGCTTTATTTCATCGAGCGGTCTGGCTTTATCTCCGCCGCAATTTGAACAGGACCAACGTTCAGGCATTTTCGTATTCACCATTACAAGTGTCTGATAGGTATGAGCGCAATCAGGACATTTAATTGCCAAAACGGGCATGTCATCGCCTCTATTTATTAAAAGGGTGTTGTGCAGGGCGGATACACACCGCCTCTGCACATTCCTCGAACGCGGCAGCGAATTACTCTGCGGCCCGGCTTTGCGTGATTTCGGCGCGGACAATTTTTGCCCCTTCAACCATTGCATGGAGCTTGTCCTTGCATATGTAGCGTTGAAGCAAAATGAGACCACAGTCGGTAGTCACACCTAGCCGGTCTGCCGGAATCACTCCCCGCAGCGCACGGATGCGTTGCGCGACCTGTTCAGCAGTTTCTGTGATGGTGCTTTTCACATCGATCACGCCTGCCCAGAAATCCACATTCTGCGGCAGCGGGAATTCCTTGAACGCATCCAGGCCAGACAGATCATCAGACCGACGTCCGCAATTCTCAAGATTGAGAACATTAATATTGGCTTCGTAAGCTTTAGGAATGATCGAACGCGTGGCGGCTGGTGCATTGGCGTTGCCCGCACGTTTTGTCAGGTCGAAAATCTCACCTGCTTCAGCTGTATCATCAGGGAAATACGCTGGTGTACCGCCCCAGTTACCCCAGCACACATGGACAATGATTTTCGCATTTTTCACGCCTTGAACAGCTCGATTAAAGGCTTCAATGCCCCAATCCTCAAAGAAATATGGCCATGTAAACTCATCAAGCTGAATGAAATCGATACCAAGGGCGTCGACCTCCAGAATATCCTCATTGATTGCCTTGGCAATGGCCATGGCCCGATCTTTGGGATCGCTGTAATGCAGATCGTTTGTACATTGAGCAAGGACCTGAACGCCAGTATATTGGAGTTTTACGGGTTTGTTGGTTGCCCGTCTCAGGGCTTTAGCCTGCTCGACCATGATGGAACCGTAGCGGCGTATTTCCTGCTCACAGGTGCCGGCATGAAGGCGGCTATAAATCGGGAATCCGAGATATCCACCCTTTAGGTTGTAACCAAGCCTTTTGAGGTAATAATAAACGGCGGCATCGGCGTAATTATCACCGTGCATGCGGCCGTCTGCGATAATATCCAGACCTGCTTCTTCCTGGTCAAGGACCACGGCAGCTATTGCGTCTTCAAGCGCTTCACGGTTCATTGAATCGGGTGGCTCCTGGTCACCGGTAAAGTGACGGCCCCAACTCGCGTCCCACCATCTTGGATTGGGATAGTTTCCAACCATGCTGGTTGGAATTAAGACATTTTCGCCTCTAATTTGCATAATTATTTCCTCCCTGAATTTCTTTCAAACTTTCAAATTAATGACATTGTCCGGACTTGGTCGCCCGGCTTCGCAGTTCATTTTTTGACAGATTGTGTTTTTTTGGTCGTGCTCCTCCTTTTCCAGTTCAAGCCTGAAATCCGATAATCATCGAATTCCGTATCCGTTTATTTTCTAAAACCGATAACTGATCGACGGGCTGATTGATTTAAATCCATAATTGATCTAACTTAATCTTACTTAGTCATGCTTGGTTATTAAGTCTGCGAAACCAGGATGTGTCAAGTGAATTTCGAAATGACGTATTCTGAATTGGCAAGAATCTGAATAAGTGCTATCCAACCCGTTGATTTGACCAACAAAACTCATTTGTTCCATCGTCGCGGTGTGCAACTTGCTGGGTTTCAGTTTTGAATTTTAGTTTCATAATTTCTGGTATTGGATGAATGGATAAAAATAACGCATTGCTCACTCTCGAAGAGGCCGCCCGATATCTCGGTGTGAGCAAGACTTCACTTCGTCGGTGGACCAATGAAGGTCGGCTTGATTGCCACCGCATTGGTGCAAGGCGTGAGCGTCGTTTTGACATCCAGATGCTGAATAGTTTCCTCGCTCGGGATCAGACCGACAATACGCTGAGCGAGGAAATTGAAAAGCTCAGAATTCCGGCAGACTATAGCGCTACAGGAGATATCGAAAACCGGCACATCTGCCTTTTTTTCTCCGATCAGGAAGACCAGTGGCAAAATTTCAGAAGCTATTTCATGAAGCATTATAAAACCGGTCAACCGACACTCTATATTTATGACTCGTCGACGGAGAAAGCGCTGCTTGCGCGACTTGTAGCAGAGAACATTAATCCGGACTTTGCGACGCAATATGGCCTGCTCCGGCTTACGCCATCCTCTGAGACTTATTTGAAACAAGGAAAATTCACTGCCCAAAACATGATCTGTTTTATGGAAAAAACCATTAAAGATATCCTTGACGAGGGCTTCGACAAGCTGCTTATCACTGGAGAAATGACCTGGTTTTTCTCAGGTGCCGAAGGCGTAGAGGAAATCCATGAATATGAGCGTCTGCTTAACTCTTTGCTCGAAAAATATCCGGGCGTGACCATTGTTTGCCAATATGACGTTAGGCGGTTCGGCGCGCATGATACTTTGGAGGCCTGCTGTTCGCATCCCACAGTGCGTCTTAAAAATAACTTGCAACCGGGCTTTTATGGTGCACCGGCGGCGGAATAATTCTGATTTATTTTCTCTTCCCAAGCCACATTCATTATCCAGAAAAACTCACTAGTGCCCAAATCCCCGCTAAAGAGATTAGCGTAGCTATAGCTTTACCTGCATTTCTGAGCGGTTTAAAAAAATAGCCATAGCTCAGCGCTGAAATCGCAAATTGCAATATCAGAACCAGTATTATTGGCAACAACGTGCCCCAGTTAAAATTTTTGGGATCAAGCAGTTGCGGATGGTAGCAAAAGGCAAAAGGCACAATGAATGTGGGTAGCATTAGGCGCATGGCTTCAATGGCGGTCGATATAAACCGCGCGCCGGAAATTTTAGCGGCGGCCAAAACACCGACCGCAATGGGTGGTGTCAGTGTTGAGAAGACAGCAAAATAAAATACGAAAAAATGAGCAGCGATGGGTTCGACGCCGGACATGATAATAAAAGGCACCAGGCTGAGCGCTACCACGAGATAAGCGACAGGAGTGGGCAGTCCCATTCCGAGGATCAAAGAGACTATCATCGAGCCAAGCAGCACAAGCCCGGTATTAGAGGGTATAACCTGCAGCAGAAATGCTCCCAGTCGTTGAGCAAGATTTGTTGTCTGGAAAGTCTGCGCCAAAGGCCCGACGGCAATCAGAAGGATCGAGAGCAATGTGATTAGCTTCAATCCATCATAGAGCGCATCCTTAAGCTCGGCGAACCTGGGGCGATACTTACCTTGAAATGCGCTTAAAACCAGCGCGGTCAAAATACCAAAGAACCCGGCAAAAGATGGAGAATAATAAACGAGCAGCAGAAGCGCCACGACGCTGAAAGATATGACGAATGCTGGTACGAGTCTGATAATCGCCTCGCGGTCAAAAGGTTCGTCAAGCTTTGGGAGATCATCCCGGTAGGCACCATTGAGAACACTGATAATCGTACCAGTGAGAAAGAGGATTGCAGGAATAAGGCCCGCAAGCGCTATCTCCAGGTAAGGTCTGCCAAGGAAAACCGCGATAATGAAAGCCGCCAACCCAAGAACTGGAGGCATGATCTGGCCTGATGATGAGGCCACCGCTTCAATGGCACCCGCTGTCCTAGCTTTATAGCCGTGCTGTATCATCATCGGAATGGTCAAGCGACCCGTCAGCATCACATTAGCCACCGCCTGTCCCATCACAGAGGCAATAATCCCGCTCCCGAAAATTGCCGGGAGGGCGGCACCACCTTTGACATGTCTTCCTGCCGATTTGCCTATTTCGCTCACCAATTTCAACATGCCGATGCCGAGCAGAATGGAGGCGTAAATAATGAGAAAATAAATACTGTCAGCCGCGACCCGTGCAAACCAGAACATGCCATCCGCCATGCTCAATCCGAGATAATTCATCACGAAACCCCGGTCGTATTCAGGCAATGCAAGAAGTGGGAAAGGGATTTTATATCCGAAAAAGAAATAAAGAATGGAGAGGCTGACAAGGCTCGTCAGGAGCCAACCCCAGTGGAACAGGTTGAGGAGCAAGACACCGACAAGCAATGTCAGTCCGGCATAGAAGTCGCTCGGTTCAAAGAAAGGCTGGACCTGCTCAAGATGTTCAACCGAGAGGAGAATATAACCTGCGCCATAAATGGCGAACAGACCACCCACTGTTAAAACTGCAGTGCGGAGAAAAAACATTAATTGAGAATGATTGTTGCGGGGGTTCCACTCTCCAATCAATTCCAGCATTCCAAGCAGAACACTCATGACAATCATCGCCAACACGAAAATTGTATAATGTGTGGCCGAGCTGTTGACGTATCCAAGTGTGGCAAATCCGATATAGGTCGACAACAACAAACCAACCACCACAAACAATGATTTTACGATTTGCTCAAATTTGCGGGCTGTCATTGATCCGCCATATCCTGTCAGGCTTGATGGGGTTGAATGCCGGGTTCAGTTGAAGTTACCGGGACGAAGAATAATAATTTAGATGAGCGCTGCTTAATCTCCCGGATAGCTGACGGGTACAGAACCTTTTCTTAAATCCCAGATGCCGAGCTCTTTATAGGCTCGAATGGCGCCGGGATGGGTATTTTTTTTCGTTAAACCATCGACCATCATTTTTGGCGTAAGGAGTTGCCATAATTTGCTGTACTTTGTCATCTCTGGCGCGTGTTTGTGTACCAACATGACAAATTGATAAGCGAGTTCCTCTGGAAAATTAGGATGAACGGCCTTGTAACCCCGGTTGGCACCGCTGACGAGCTCACTTGTTTGATGCGGCAGAGTGCCGGCCTTTGTTTTGACTACGACAAATGTGGTCTGGAACTGCTTGTTGATTTTTGTGATAATCTCCTCATCCATCGGAATGTAATAGATTTTCTTCCCCGATGCTTCTAGCTGCCTGAGGAAATTTGAAATCAGATAAAACTTTTGATCCGGATCAGATCCAAAAGATGTAATGCCGACATCCGTTGCACCATCGAGAAGTTGTTGAGTGATTATGGGGGGATTTAAAGTCCGAATATCTGAATTGGTTTTATCAATCCCATATCCATATTTGAGGATCAGTCTGGGATAAACGCCCCAATCACTCTGACCGCGCAACCCAAGCGAGATACGTTTTCCTTTCATATCTGCGATCGTCTTGATGGTTGGATCCAGGGTTATAAAAAATTTGCCCGCCGACCAATAGCCCTCGCCGTGCAGCAGTTTAAATTTAATCGGACTGGGTTTCGGTATGAATTCTTTGAGCTCCGGACGGTCGGTCTGCAGTGCAAGCTGTATAATTGTATCTTCGGTTCCAAAAACCTGATTTTTCCAACGGCGCTTCTCCATCATCGCCCTGATGTTGAATATGTAACCGGGGGTTTCCTGGGCAGAAATGAGGAGGTTCTCGTTATTTTTTGCCATAATCGTGCCAAGCATCGTGTTCCCTTCAAGAACACCACAACCCATAGGGCAGGCCAATATGGTGATGCGTTCCGATGCCGTAAGATTGGTCGCTGCCAATCCGCTGATAAACAGAACAGCCATAAGTCTCACCACTGGGCTGAACAATCTCGTTCTCATTACGTTATATTCCATATGTCGTTACACTCTGTCAGCCAAACCGGATTTATTTTGCCAAGAACCTGCCCGAGGTTCCGGCTGTGAATGAACAATTCTCACAAGAATGCACGCACCGCACCTTACAGTCGAGTGCAATTCCTACTTCGGCATAGCCAGGGCTGGACGGCCCGCGAGATAGCATAACTCGCCGCTTTTAAAAATACTGACTAGCATTTATAAGACGATCGGTCTAATAATAGTTTCTAGCAGCTGAGCATTCCCATCAAGGTTGAAGTGAATGGTAGAGGATCGATGCCCCCGATAATACAGAAACGCAGACGCGGGCGCCCACCGAAGAGCCTTGCTGGATATAGCGAAACGCGTGAAGCTTTGATACGCGCTGGCGTTGCCCTCCTGACCGAAAAGAGTTTTTCGGCGACCGGTCTTGACGAAATTCTGCGCAGCGTCGACGTTCCCAAAGGCTCATTCTACCACTACTTCGCGAGCAAATCTGCGTTCGGAGAAGAGTTAATCGACACTTACAATACCTATTTTATCGCCAAACTTGATCTCTTCTTATTGAATGATAAACGCAGACCGCTTGATCGCCTACATGATTTCGTTGCTGACGCGGAAGCTGGAATGAAACGCTATGGGTTTTCGCGTGGCTGTCTCGTTGGAAATCTTGGGCAGGAGATGGGTGCGTTACCCACATCGTATCGAAAGAAGCTCATAACGGTATTTTCTGAATGGCAGAAACGGACAACCAAATGTCTTGAAGCAGCTCAGCTTGCAGGTGAAATCTCTGACGACATGGATTGCGCCCGGCTCGCTGAGTTTTTCTGGATCGGTTGGGAGGGGGCGGTGCTGCGCGCCAAGCTGGAGCAATCCGCAAAACCATTACGCGTCTTTGCGGATGGCTTTTTTGAAACATTTGAGCGGTGAAAAAATTTTATTAACTTCTAGACGAGCGGTCTAATTAAAAAGGGAGATAGGATGATGTTTAACGGCGTATTGATCAACAAGGACGAACAAGGGTACAGCGCGGCGTTGACGCCAATCGAGGAAAGCAGATTGCCGGAAGGCGACGTTAAGGTCAAAATCGACTATTCGACGCTGAACTACAAGGACGGACTGGCAATAACCGGTAAGGCGCCCGTGGTTCGCTCTTTTCCAATGATTGCCGGCATCGATTTCGCAGGCACTGTGCTGGAAAGCGCGAGCCCGAAATTCAGGCCCGGTGATGCCGTCGTCCTCAATGGCTGGGGCGTTGGAGAAAAACATTGGGGTGGATTGGCACAGTTGGCCGCCGTCAAGGCTGATTGGCTTGTTCCGCTGCCGAGCGCATTAACACAACGCCAGGCCATGTCAATTGGAACGGCCGGTTACACGGCAATGCTCTGCATCTTGATGCTTGAGCGACATGGCGTGACGCCGGATAAAGGTGAGATAATTGTCACTGGAGCTTCTGGTGGCGTTGGCAGCATCGCGATCGCCATATTGTCAAAGCTCGGCTATACGGTTGTGGCCGTCACGGGGCGCGCGAACGAACCAGACTATCTTAAGTCACTGGGCGCGGCCGAGGTCCTGGACAGATCACTGTTTACCGAGCCAGGCAAACCGCTCACATCAGAACGCTGGGCTGGTGCCGTGGATACGGTCGGCACCCACGTTCTTGCAAATATCTGCGCCTCCATGCGCTATCGAGGGGTAGTGACAGCTTGCGGACTTGCCGGTGGCAGAGATTTTCCATCGACCGTCGCACCATTTATCCTGCGCGGCGTGACACTCGTTGGCGTCGATAGTGTTATGTGCCCGTACGCGGACCGCGTGGAAGCATGGGGTCGCCTGGCCAATGATCTTGATCCGTCAAAGCTTGATCTGGTGACCAGCGAAATTGGCCTGTCTGAAGCAATCCCGATGGCAAAGGGTTTGCTGGAAGGCAAGGTCCGTGGCCGCATTGTCGTTGATGTTAACAGGTAAGATATTGCGCATTATCACGAGAGGATTGTGTCTGTTCTCATCTCATAATCGAAGTTTTATAATTTTCCACTGAACGAAGATGGGTAACTTTTTGTACAACATGTCGTTTGGCAAAGCCGAGCCAAAAAGATATGCTGTACAAAGACACATCGAGCACGGAGCAGCGTTTAGAATAATCTGAAGTGCTTGGTCGTCAACGACCTTATCGGGCATTACAAAACTGCAACCATTGCATGGTTATCGATCGACAGATTAATCCGGCAAACTGACCAGAACAGGAACAGGCAGAGCACTGCTCATCCTTAGGCGTACCGAAGGGCCGTTCTCTCGCCCCACAGCCCCTCACTCACTCCTCCTCCGGCAAATGGTCCTTGGGTGAATATTTTTCCACCCATTCTTCTTCCGTTAGCACTTCTGGT
>JGI24023J19991_10003078_pt1 | contig 11869 bp, 12 predicted proteins | sample Cruoilmetagenom1_FD_19991 | JGI IMG/M metagenome (IMG submission 19991)
TTATATCTTCCTGACCCTGAAAATCTTTTAAATACTGTGGGCGTAAATTATTTTCTCTTTTATCATCATCTATTTTGAAATTAGGGTTTAAGAAAGCTTCATTTTCTGTATTCATATAATTATGATCCTGAACTTAGAAAGACAATAGCTTCCCTGAAAAGTTCTTTTTCCAAATCTATATTATTCATTGAACTAAACTGATCTCTTGCTGAAATTTCATTTAAAGCTTTTTTAACTGCTTTTTTTTCAAAACCCATATCTGATAATGCAGAAATAAGTTCTGAAAATTTATCATCTTTATCAGAATCATTTTCGAGTTTAAGTTTTCCTCTCAATGCAAGTATAATCTTTGCAGCTGTCTTTTTACCAATTCCAGGAAGCATAGATAATCTTTCTGTATTTCCATCGTCAAGAGCTGTAACCAGTTCTTCTGTACCAATTCCTGATAACATTCTAAGTGCCTGTTTAGGACCTATACCGGAAACTTTATTAAGCTCAAGAAAAACCTGGCGTTCCCTCTCATCAATAAAACCATAAAGAACCATTGTATCTTCTTTATGGTGTAAATATGTAAAAACTCTAACTTTTTCTTTATTTAAGGATGAGTTCTGTATTGTTCTTTCAGAAGCGGAAAGGCTCCATTCCACTCCATTATTCAAAAGAAACATGGAAGATGCAGTACGTCCGGTGAAAGTTCCATATATACTGTTATACATTGTTTAAACTCCCAAAAAAGAATTATTGTGACAACAAATTGCTGCTGCAAGGGCATCTGCAGCATGATCAGGTTTAATTTTATCTTTTAAACCAAGTATAAGCTTCACCATTTCCTGAACCTGATTTTTATCTGACCTTCCATTTCCAGTTAAGGCTTGTTTTATCTGTAAGGGTGTAAATACATATGTTTCCAAATTTTTACTTTCCATTGCAAGAAGAATCACCCCTTTTGCCTGAGCTACAGGAATGGCACTAAGCTTGTTCCTTGCAAAAAAAATATCTTCTACGCTGGCTTTATCGGGATGATAGTTGTCAATTACATCCCTGATAAAATTATAAATAATCATTAATCTTTTTCCAGGAGAATCACCAGGTATTGTTTTAATAAAGCCATAATCAAGAGATTTAAACTTATTTCCTTCTGCTTCTATAACTCCCCAGCCTGTAGAAGCTATACCTGGATCTATTCCCAGTACCCGGATCATCTAATATTCGGCATCCGGATCAAAATCATCTGGTATTTCCAAATTTGTTGAAACTGACTGAACATCATCATTATCTTCAATTTTTTCAATCAAACTTAAAGCTTTTGCAGTTTTTGCATTAGTTAAAGTAATTGTAGCGTCTGGGATCAATTGTAATTCTGCTGTAGAGTTTTCAAACCCCGCATTTTCCAAAGCATCAACAACAGAATGAAAATCTTCTGAGCTGGTGATCACTTCGATAATATCCCCTTCTGTGCTGACGTCATCTGCACCAGCTTCAAGTGCCGGTTCAAATATATCTTCTTCAGAATACTTAGCTGCATCAAAAGTTATAAGGCCTTTTCTATTAAAAAGATATGAAACAGAACCTGTTTCACCAAGATTCCCACCATTTTTAGCCAAAGTAGACCTAACATCAGCAGCAGTTCTGTTTTTATTATCTGTTAATGTTTCAATAATAAGAGCTACTCCTCCCGGACCATAACCTTCGTAGACAAGTTCAATATAATCTACGCCGTCAAGATCACCAGTTCCTTTTTTTATAGCTCTTTCCATATTATCTTTTGGCATGTTTTCTGATTTTGCTTTTAAAATAGCAGTTCGCAATCTTGGGTTTGATTCGATATCACCACCACCAAGCCTGGCTGCAACAATTATTTCTTTAATAATTTTTGTAAAGATTTTGCCTCTTTTTGCATCAGCAGCACCTTTTTTATGTTTAATAGAGGACCATTTACTATGTCCTGACATATGAACTCCTTTATGAAAAAATTACAGTATAAAATAGCATAGTTAAAATTACGCTGTCAAGATTAGGGAGTTTCCAGAGTTAAATAACAAGGCCAGTTAATATCTTTTACAGAGATTTGTAGCGGATTATCAGCAATTAGAGCAGCAATGTCAATTAAAAATGGATTTAACAAGGAAAGTCCTTTATTAGTAAGTCCTATTGAACTATTTTCAATTATCAGCATCTCTTTCCACTTAATAAACAATGGATTCAGATATTCTTTTAAATCAATACCGAATACATTTTTAATATGATCAGTTTTAACTCCTTCAAGAAGCCNNAANCCCATCATTANGTGNTCCAGAAGAAATGAATCGGGTGTTANATATTCNAAATCAGTTCTTTCTTNAAAAGNTGAAGATTTAATAAAATTTGAAATACTTCTTTTATATATTATACGCACAGGGCCAGTACTTGTCACAAGTGTAGAAGCAGCTGACGGTCCTATTCCCAGATAACTCCCCATTTTCCAGTAATTAAGATTATGCAGGGATTCCTTTTCTTTTTTGGCAAAATTAGATATTTCATAACGATTATAGCCAAGGGTTTCAAGGAGTTTCAGTGACTCCTTTTGCATAACCAGATCAACAGATTCAGAGAGCGGGGTAATTTTTCCGGATTGCAACAGGGTGTATAATTTTGTAGAAGGTTCGAATGTGAGACTGTATAAAGAAATATGATCAGGTTTAAAGGTATGAACTCTCTCTATATCAGTTAGAGAACTATCAACTGTCTGACCAGGAACAGCGTTTATAAGATCGACACTTAAGGATCCCTTCCAGTTTATTTTGATAATTTCCAATCCCTTTTGAGTTGTTAAAGCATCTGTATTTCTACCCAGAGTATGCAAAATCCGGTCATCAAGACTCTGCACACCTATACTTATCCTGTTAATACAATTATTTTCCAAAATATCAAGCAGCTCTTTTGTTACTGTTTCAGGGTTAAGTTCTATAGTCGTTTCTATTGCAGAATTACCAGTTATTTGACAAACTTTAATTAAAAAATCTGCTAAAAGAAGTGACGGTATAGAACCTGGCGTACCTCCTCCTATAAAAAGAGTTCTCACAACCGGAGAACCCATTTGCCTTAATAGTTGTTTTGTATCATCAAGTATTCTGTTTAGGACAGCTTTAATTTCATCATCTGATGATAGTACTGTGGAATAAAAATCGCAATAAGAACATTTTTTTGTGCAGTATGGAATATGAATATATAATGAAGTTTGTTTTAATGGTATAATTTTTTTTAGAATATTATTAATTGGGGACCTCCTGAATTTTCATTTTTTTTAAGGAGTGATTTATTTAAATGAAAATCCTGGATCATAACTTAAAAAAACCGGGCTCAATATATCATTTCTTGAAACAGACCCGTATAATCGACTGTCGTATGAAACACCACGATTATCATTTGCTGCAAAATACTGATTTTCTGAAAGTTTAATCTCTTCCATAGAACCTGAAAAAGGGAAAGAAGAATCCATACCGGATATGTTTTCTGGAATTACTATAATATATTCCTGATCAATTATATTTTCTTCGGGGATATACTCTTTTTTCCCACTTGGTTTAATAAAATATTTATACTCCTGCATTTTTACTGTATCCCCTGGAATACCTATAATTCTTTTAACAGCAAGTTGATTATTCCAATTTTTACTAATATTTGAATCCAGAGATATCTTTTGTAATGTAAAAAATCTTATAACTGGATCCAATATTTTTACATATAATGCTAATTTTTCTGAATTAGCAGGTTTTATAAGAAAAATATCTCCCCGGGAGGGGTCTTTTATGCCGGGAATTTTAATATTAATAATATTTAAGGATGCACCACTAATTATTGGAGCAGAAAGGATTCTTTGACCTTTTATAATTCCAGGCTCCATAGCCGAAGTTTTAACAATAAATGAAGAAATGATAAAAACAGATAAAAACTGATAAAATATAAATAAAATTACTATTACTTTAATTATTTTTAAAATTTTATTTTTAACTTTACTTTCTGGTTTAAAACTATTATAGCTACCTAACAACTTTGATCTTCTGGACATTTTATTTTATAATCCCTATCCGGTCTAAAGGCCAATATTTAAACATAGCTTTGCCTAAAACCTTATCAAGAGATACGGGGCCAAAATATCTTCCATCTTTGGAATTATCTCTGTTATCACCTAAGGGCATCAACCAACCTTCAGGGATATACCATCCCGTATCAAACTTTCTCCAAAGGATTCCATATCGTCTTTCATGAGGATTTATAGCATAAAGAGCCTCATTTCGATACTTCATCCAGGCAAACATATCTCCATGGGAGTTTTCTGATGCTGTAGCTTTTAAGAGTAAATTCCCCTCTAAGGGAATACTTGATTTTTGGTAGGCATCAATAAACGCAGAAGCTCTTATATAATCATAATCTGATGGTTCAACCATACGTCTTGTATGATTTGGTATTCCTGATATTTTATGAAAATCAGATTCATTTATCCATGTTTCAAAACCAGGAGGTTTTATTTGGACTTCACCTTTGATAAATCTTAAAGAATCGCCACCAACTGCAACAGCCCGTTTTATTAGAAAATGAGGTTTTGGATTTCCATTTTCATCTTTATCAATATCTACAAGAGACAGTGTAAGCATATATAAAACACGTTGAAGGATATCAAAAGTAGGTCCTCTGGAAATATATGTTGGATTTTCGAAAATCATAACATCGTTTCGCTCTGGTTCGAAAACAGAGGGCAGTTTAAACTTACCTGGAATTAATTCAGGACCAAAAATAATTTTATTTACAAAAATATGATCTTTTATCAGTAGTGTGTCTATCATTGACCCGGAAGGTATCTGATAAGCCTGAAATAAATACTGATTAATTAAAAGAACTACACCTGCTGCCCAAATAAAGGCTTCAAGCCAATCCAGTATAGGGTTTTTTGCCTGTTGCTTTTTCTTTTGTTTAAGTTTTTTTCTTTTTCTGTATGTAAGTATTTTTTCTGTAACATCCTGTACAGTTGTTAGCCAGTTTTCCACTTAAGTACCTTCCTGAGAGACCTTACCATATAGACTTGTAAAATGTCTATGAATTAGATTTGTTTTTTGCTTTTTGCGCCAGTTGTAATGCTTTGTATTAGAGAAGAAGTGTTTTTAAGTAGATAATATGGTACAGCGCAAAAAGCCATATAGAACAATCACGTTGACAAGATAGCATAAGTTCAGGATAATCGGGTTATTATGAAGAATAAGATAACCAACGAAGATATTGAAAATGCAAGTGTAAAACTCAAACCCCTTTTTGGAATTAAACCCGGAATATATTTAACAGTTTTATACAGTATATTTATACTAATAGTTCTTTTTTTACTATTAATTACTCCAGGGCTCCGGAATACTGGTGTAAAAGTGATTGCAGAAACTATGCCGAAAGGTGCTGCTGTTTATGTGGACGATATATATATGGGAACAACACCAGCTGTTTTTTTTACCCATAAGGGAATTCGTAACTTTCGAATTGAAAAGGATTTTTTTGAAGAACTTAATTTTAAAGAGGATATAGGTGGAAGAATCTTTGGATCTCTTTTTATTCCGGAAAAATTTCATATAAGTAACAGCCTAAAGTTAGTAGACCCGGAAGGTTTTCTAAAAAAACGTTTTAAAGAAATTAGTTCTTTCTCTCTTATTGAAGATTATTATGAACGTTACCAATTACCACCTCTATTATCCAGAACTGTCAGAGAGTTTGTTTTAGGAAGTAATTCAGAAAATTCGAAATTACTATATGATTTCCTTTATTCCATGAGGGTTAATCTTGGAAGTCCCTCAATGGTTGATGAATATTTGAAAGCTATAAACATTGCAGAAAACGGGCTGAATTCTAATAATATAAAAATTGATTTATCGATAATATTTAACTATTTCAAAAAAGAAAATAATTCTGAAGGATTACTTTTAAGTATTTTAGAAGCCTATCCTGAAAAAGAAAGAAACGGAATTTTAGATAAATTTTCCAAAATAGAAGAGTTGAAAAATATACTGAAAACTATAATTTCTGACTTTGAACTGTTAGATATTTCAACAGAACCAGTGTTAATGGGTAAAACTATCACTGTTCAGGATTCAAATTTTATTGGTATCTCTTCTGGTTCATATGTCAGCGGATCAGATATTCCTGATAATCCGGAATATTTTTTAGTTGAAAATAATTTAAAATCATATCCACACCCTGAAGATATAGTTGAATTTTATATTATGGAAAAAGAAGTTACTTTTTACGATTATTCTTTATTCCTCAATGAAAATCCAAATTGGAGAATTGAAAATATAGATAATCTTATATCTAAAAACATGGTGACAAAAGATTATCTCGCCTTTCCGGATTCTTCAGAAAAAGGGAAACCCATATCAAATATTTCGTGGTATGCAGCAAAAGCATACTGTGACTGGCTTGAAACAAAACTCCCAGTCTCTATGTCTGAATACAAAATAAAACTTCCATCAGAGGCAGAATGGGAAGCTGCTGCCAGACTGGATGGTTCCAGTAAATCTAAAGACATATTTAAAGATGCAGGAACAGATAGTGCCGTTACAGCAGATTTCAGCAGAATTGGAAAATCAGGGCTTTATGATTTGTCAGGAAATCTTTGGGAATGGAATGAAAACTGGTTTTTCCCTGGAGATACTTTAAATGGTGCTTTCGGCCTTAAAAGTTCTTACTTTGAAGGGGTTGAAAAAGCTGTAAGGGGTGGAAGCTGGGCTAATTCAAGTTCTGAAATAGAAATAAGCACCAGAGGGAGTCAAAACCCTTCCTGGTGTACCCCTTTCATTGGTTTCAGACCAGTATTGGTAAAAGACTAATGGCTAATGAAAAAAGTGATATAAAAATACTGGCTAAAAATAAAAAAGCAAGATTTCTTTATTATGTAGATGAGAGTATGGAATGCGGTATAGCCTTACAGGGGACAGAAGTAAAATCTATGCGTAATGCAATGTTCTCATTTACTGATACTTATGCAAAAATAGAAAATGAAGAACTTTTGCTTGTTAGTTTTCATATTTCACCCTATAAATTCGGAAATCTTTTTAACCATGACCCTGATCGTATTAGGAAATTACTTGTACATAAGTCTGAAATAAAAAAGCTTAGAAGAAAGGTTGAACAAAAGGGATTTACACTTATTCCTTTAAAATTTTATCTTAAAAAAGGTCTTATAAAAATGGAATTAGGGATATGCAAAGGTAAGGATCTTAAAGATAAACGAAATACAATAAAAGACAGAGATCAAAAAAGAGATTCAGCTCGTGAAATAAGAGATAGATATTAGGTTCTTTAACTTATTGCCTTTATATTTAAAAAGTAGTATTTTAACATCGCAATGGGGGTGTAATGGTTTCGACTGTTGGATTGTACAGTCCCGGGTTGCAGGCGGAGCTGCTCTAACTCCTTAAACTGGACAAAAACAATTAACTGCTGAAGATAATAATTCTTACGCATTAGCAGCGTAATGCTGCTACGGGTCCTGTTCATGCTGTTCCGAAGGAACAGGGTGCCTGTAACAAACCGGAACTTGCTTTAGGTGGTGTCCGTATTGCCTAAGGGACTTTTAACGGGCTTTGAGGTATACAGGTTTGCTTTGTCCCATGTATACTTTGAGCACTAATATGAAGCTAAGCCTGTAGATATTCGGCTCTGGCCCATCAGGACGGGGGTTCGATTCCCCCCATCTCCAATTTAGCCGGGAAATAATAGTTCTTGCATTATTTAACCTTTCCTTTATTATTATACTAATGAGTAAAGTGACCTATGAAACAAATAAACAAACAGCAAAAATTCTGTTTTTCTGGTTTTTTACTTCACTACTTGCCGGAGCCGTAGGTACAGGTATTGTTTATTTTTTTACGAATATTTACAAAATTGTAACAATCTTTTTAATACAATCAGGATACATCCCTTTATTTTTATATCCAATTTTTGGTGCTTTTATTGTAGGAGTAATAGTTTACAGAATAGAACCAAAGTCTATGGGAGAAGGTATTCCCTCCTATCTGGAAAGTTTAAATGAAAAAAATGGTCAGATATCCTTTAAGGAAACTTTTTTTAAATTCTGGGCAGCTTTAATAACTTTAAGTACATTTGGTAATGGTGGATTTATTGGACCTGTTGGTCGTGTTTCTGCCGGATGTATGTCTTCTATAGGTAAATTATTTGCAGGACGAATTATGAAACATTCATATATTCATCTATACACAATATGTGGTTTATCAGCTGCAATTGGAGCTTTGCTCCATAGTCCCATAGGGGCAGGTATTTTTGCAGTTGAAATAATTCAAAAAACAGATATGAAATATAAGGATCTTTTTCCTTCTATACTATCCAGCTCTTTTAGTGTTTATTTTGCAAAAAATTTAGGCATGCAGCCTATTATATATTTCTCAAGTATTCACAAAGAATTTAATCCACGAATTACAGGATGGCTTCTGATAATTGCAGTAGTATCCGGTTTGGCTGGTTATGGATATATAAAGCTATACGAAACAATTTCAAGAATATGGCATAGAGATCACAGTCATAGAAATATATTCATTGTTTTGAAAGTTCTTGCCGGCAGTTTCCTGGCAGGATCTATTGCTTTTTTAGTTAATATTAATATATTAGGTACAAGTACAAATCTTTTTAATGCTGTTTTTTCTTTTAATATTGATCAACTTTACGGTAATATACCTCATGTCATTCCTTTAGCTATTGCTGTGATGCTAATTATGTTTTTAAAAGCTGCTGCAAACTGTTTTACTATAGGTTCCGGTTTAAGTGCAGGGTTTGCCGGACCGGCAATGCTTATGGGTCTTTTACTTGGAACTGTTTTTATAATAATAGCTGGTATTTCTCCTGGAACACCTGAATACTATGCCTTTTTAGCTGCCGGTTTTGCAGGGATGTTATCCAGTACAATGAATACACCCATTGCAACTGCAGTTATTACTCTGGAACTATTTGGATTTGCTTATAGTCTGCCTGCCGGTATAGCATCAATCATAGGATTTCAGGTTAATAGAAGCAATACTTTATATGATTTTGCTTTAAGAGAAAGAAAAACAGAATATGAATAATTAATAGTTTTATAAAGTATTTTCTCGAATTTAATTGCTAAGTGGTATCAACTGCAGCCGAACTATCCAGATATTCTACTATCTTCTTTTGTTCCAAAAAACCAAGTTCTATGGCAATTTGTCCAAATTTCTTTTTCCTGTTTTTCTTTTGCTTTTGTACATGCAGAACCTTTTCAGCCTGTTCAAAAGAAAGATCATGTAGATTTACAAAATGTTCGCCTATAAGTTCTTTGTTCATCAAGTGTAATTATACTTACAAAGATCTATTATTGCAAACCTGTTGTCCACACCTATTTTATTATAAATATTGTAAAGATGAAGCTTAACAGTTGATTCTGCTATATTCAGACGTTCTGCTATCTCCCTGTTACTTGCTTTGTAGATTGTAAGCGTTTTAATAACCCTTTCTTCAGCGGGTGTAATTTTGACTTCCTTTAGATTATATGGTTTTTGTTCTTCTTCCAGTTCTATAAGCTCATTTCGTATTCTTGTGTAGTTTACTCTAAGGGATTTATTTTCTATTCTCAATCTTTGCTGATCTAAAACCATGTCCCTCCATATAATTACCATAAATGTGATAATAAATATAGAATATTCAAGCATAGCCAAACCAGCATTTATAATACCATCTCCGTTTATAAATGCAGAAATCTGGGATATAATTATAATAAATAACAAGTAAATAATATATTTGGTCTTTCTGTAATTTTCAAAATATCCATAGTGTCTCATAAGTAGCCAACCGGCAAGAATCATTCCAGGGCCATAAACAGAGTTATATGATTGCATCATACTCATTATTCCTGTAAATAGTATAAAGATGGACTGAATAATTTTCAGAATTTTATTTTCTAAAAAAATACTTATAATAAATGGAATAATTGTAATAGAAAGCAACCATACACCAGAATCTTTTAAAACATAAATCCAGTTTCCGCTACCTCGAACATAGACACTAATAATATTATCAACCAAAGCAAATAATCCTACTACGCTTATAAGAATACCTATTCTTTTTTGTACGGTTGTAAATTTTTTTTCCATTTAACTATTCCAGTAACCTCTAAGAGAATCTTCTTTGGAGTATATCTCTGATATTTCGTTTGTAATAGATGTATCGATATTTTTAATAAGCTTCACAGACAAAGTATTAAAATTCCAGATACCTGCATTTATAGGATTATATTTTCCTATCTCTTTATCAACATCTAAATCGTTATTGTAGTTTGATAGCATACATAGAGCAATAAGATCCATAGAGCATTGAATAATCTCTTTATTCCCACCCATAAAACTGCTCAATGGAAATAATCTGGAATAAATTCCATTGTCATCTTCAGGTTTATGGAAGTAAATATCTTTTGCAGATTCATCCTGAGACATTAAGTAAATTATTAAATGAGAAAAAGAGGTTTCGAAAGCTTTATCACAGCCTGCAAGATATGGTACTGCAGCTATTAGTTTTGCCATTTTACTGTTTTTTATCTGCTCTTTTTTTTCTATACCAAAATTTAAAACCGCTCCTGCTCTGCTTAATACATTTTCCCACTGTTCATTAGTCATATTTTTCCCCTGTATTTTTTATATACTTTATGAGTTAGAGTATAAACTATTTTTATTTTTTTGGAAAAGACTTTTTAATAAAGCTAAATTTACAGATATCGTAGAAGTCATTAATCTTTTTAATAAAAAAAATATTGTTTCAAACAATAAAATAAACTTTTTGTAATGTCTTTTTAACTGAATAAGACATTTTTTAATAAATATTAAAAATTAACTTTTTTTTAAATAAACTTTTTATTTATTTTATTGTAAACTTATCCAGAGAAAACACCATACAACTTTAGTATTAATATAGGTTTAAATTAGTATGTAAATAGATATATTAGAGCAATTAGAAGAGAAGAAAAAAATCCCGCTACCTTTTTTAGTCAGCGGGAAAATATGAAAATAGGATAGTAGCGACACAGCATGCTGAGTCTTAAATGTTAAAAGCTATATTTTATCTTTGTATAAACTAAATCGTTGTCATTATACTGACCAAAATCACCCTCATCACCCAGGAAAATATCTGCACCTACTATCCATTCCAGGCCATCTGCAAGATCATAAGTTACTTTTGGTCTCAGGAGTGAATCCTCGTTTGAAAGCCCAACATATGAGAAGAATTCAAGCAATAAAGTATCATTCAGAAATGGTTTTGCAACTACAAAGGTCATTGTATTTTTAAATTCATCATTCAGCATAATTCTATCATCATAGTCCAAAACTATTTCCTGAATAAACTGTGTTCCCAGTGTAAATCCTGCTAATGAATAATCCAGTCCAACCATATAGTTTACAAAATCTTTTTCTACTGTAGTTACAGGAGATGCCTGAACAGTAAAATTCTTACCATTGTAATAAGCTCCTTCACCTCTAACAATTAGTCCTGCAATATCTGTACTAAAGCTGCCACCAGCCATTCCTACTCTATGATATTCACCATAAAAATTAGTTCCGTCAGGAGTATAAACTGCAGGAAGATCATCCCACATATATCCACCCATTAATTCAATATCTATAGCAGAGCTCATATAAGAAACTTTTCCAAAAACTTCGGTATTAACAAGAGTATTACCAGGGGGATCTATTGTAGGTACTATCGGTGTTCCATTCGGAAGAGTCATGGGAACTGCCCAAATGCCCGAAGGCATTACAGCTGGAGTAAAAGTTGGTATCCATACCAGTTCAAAATCCAGTACACTTGTATAGTAGTCAGCTTTAAGAGCAGT
>JGI24023J19991_10003079_pt1 | contig 11865 bp, 16 predicted proteins | sample Cruoilmetagenom1_FD_19991 | JGI IMG/M metagenome (IMG submission 19991)
ATTTCGGGCACCACTCGAAGTGGTACAGGCTCTGGCCAACGCTATGGCTACCCCTAACTAAAGACATCATAACCTCCTTGGCAGGATTCCAAAGCGCTGCTAGGCGCGCCCTGCCTAAGGTGGATAATTTTTCTGCAGAAAAAACCTTATGAAATTGCCAGTGGCTGTGAGCAATTCATCTACGCCCTAAAGGGCGGAGATTTCTTGCTCATAAGGTTAACAAGGATGTGGACGGGGTGGTGGGAGGGGTTCCAATCGAACCCATGGAGAGATGAAGACGAAGATCAAACCGATGTCCAATCCATGGTTCGTGGCCATGCTGGTTATCTTCAACCTGGTGGGGATGGCATATGGGTACTACTACTACCAGGATGATCTCGCAAACGCCGGGATTTTAGATTACATATTCAGGCCCGATTGCCCTAATTATACGCTTCTGATGGCGATATGCGCGATTCTGATATACTTTGGAAAGGATATAAAGTGGCTCAACGCCCTAACTGCCCTTGGCCTGGCGAAGTATGGCGCTTGGACCATATTCGTTCTATCCGTTTTTCCGGAAGAGTTCATATTGGTGGAACCTTTACTGATACTACATATAGGGATGGCTTTGGAGAGCGTCGTTCTGAGCTCTTTAGTTCTATCTTTTCTATTTGAGACGAGCAGATCCAAAAGACCGACGAGATAACGCTATTTCCTATTGCAACTCATAGGTTAAAATTTTAAAAGCTGAGTACAACTCGCTGANCTCCTCAAATAAAGAGGTGTGGGATATTGCCCATTTATTACTCTTAACNCCATCGGAAGGTTTTTCTCATACCGGGACCCGTAATTGGGCGCTCTAGCCATGTTTGGGATGGTGGCATTTTCTAGGATGAAGATGCTTCAAGGGGTTAAGCTATAAGAACATGATAATGTGGACGGGTCGCTCTCCATCGGCCTGGGAGTGGCCATAAACCCGGGAGTGCTTGAACCGTTGCCTTACTACCTGGGCGATGTACGCCTCACCCATCACTACTAGGACGATAATCGCTCTGATTTTGAATGTTCTTCCGCCTGGTTTCGAAACGAAATAAACCCTGAAGACGAAGATGATAAACATTCACGAGTTTAAGCAACATAATTTAAGCAACATAATAAAGAGCCCTCGAAATTCTTATAACTGATCCTGTTATATATTCACATATGGAAAAAAGTGGAGTACCGCCGGAGGCGGGTTCGATAAAAGACTTAAACAGGATAACGGGTATTTTAATGGTGATATTCGGCATAATACTAATCATAACGGGCTTAGCTACTATAATATTCATCGTAGGCATCCTACCCCTGATCTTAGGCATCATACCCCTGATCTTTGGGATAGTGGATCTCATCATATGGAGCAATCTCAAAACGATCAACGAGATGATAGATAAGGGCGATTACGGGGAAGCGAAGAGCAAGCAGTTGGTCTGGATGGTGCTTGGCTTTATTCTCGGCGGCTTTTTGCCAGGAATTCTTCTGCTGATCGGTTACCTGAAATACGACGAACTGATCAGGCGCGCTGGGGCACCGGCATAAAACCTAAGCTATTAACCGATTCGCTTGGGAGCCAAACCCGAGCTTTCTTTTTATTTTTATATAAAATTTTCGTGACTCCGTGCAATACCTTTAATTAAGGGGATTTTTCCATGGAGACCACCTTATCCAGAGCCAGATAGATCTCCCTCTTGTCTACCTCCAACACCAGAAACTCTTTATCATTGCCCTTTAAAACTCCGGACAAACTCTGTACATAACCGCCCACGGCGTAGACCGCGGTCACCTTCTCTCCCTTCAGCCCTTCTATTATTCTTCCTTTCTTCTCAGCCATTTTCTCCTTCCCTCTCAGCGCGGGGAGCGGGATTTGAACCCGCGTGGTGCTGTGCACCAGTGGCTTTCCACAGGTTTAGCAGGCCACCGCCGTAGCCAGACTGGGCCATCCCCGCTACCAATCGAGTCTCTCGATCTTCCTCTTCTCTTTCGTCTCTCGTTTGTACAGTTTGTAGTGGTCTCTGCACAGGCGCGCTCTCTTTCCCTCCCCTTCGAATTCCAGATCGGGAAGAGCTTCTTCCACAGCCCTTTTAGAGACGGATCTCACCGCCTCTTTCTCGCATCCCACAATCTCACACTTCTCCACGGGATCGCCTATGACGGGCTATCTTCTGTTTGGTATAAAAAATTTATTATCGCTTTTGAAGTTTTAGGGTGAGCACTATCTCCTAGCCGGGAAATAAAGAAATCCACTTTTTTGTGGGTTGTCTTTTTATATTATGGGAAGAGCTAATTCTCCTTACCTAAGTATTTGATGGTGAAATCTTTGGTCCCCTAGCCCGATCGATCCATATAGCCCAATATTTTTATATAGCATGAATTCGATGTCATTGTGGGTGGCGCGATGATCAAAAAGAGCTACAATGTCAACGGGGAGATAGTCGTGGTGGAGATAGATGAGGATCTGACGACCTTCCACTATGATAATAAGACCTATCAGAGCTTGCCCACCGATGAGGTCAAGTTCTGCCCTTACTGCCAGGAGGAGGGGGAGTATCCATTCTCAATATATGATCAGATATGCCCTCGCCACATGGTCGAGATGATTAGAGTTAATCCTAGAGAATTACAACTTTCAGGGAAGAAGAAAAGAGATGAGTTCGGCCGACGAGATAGCTAGAGTGGAAAAGGAGATTAGAGACACCCCTTATAATAAAGCCACTCAGCACCACATCGGTAGGTTAAAGGCGAAACTGGCGCGATTGAGGGAGGAAGAGGAAAAGAAAAAGGGGAAGGGCAAGAAGAAGGAGAGGGGTTTGAGAAAAGAGGGCGATGGCACAGTAGTCATAATCCCCGGGCCCACATCATTCTTTGATTTTCTTGTTAACGGTTCTCGAGATGATGAGATAAGGGTGGGGATGATGGAGCACAATGGGGCCAAGGTAGAGCTCTTTGAGCTCCCGGAAAATCTCTTTGGAAAGAGCGATTTTTTCTCGATAGTTAGAATGGCTGACCTGATCCTCATGGTTTTCGACGGTGAGCGGATTAACGACGAGTCTAGAATCGAAGAATACTTGAGGGAGCTCTATAGAAAGGGGATAAGGGTAAACAGGGACTCTCCCAACATGAGGGTTAAGAAGAAGGGCTCTGGAGGGTTGAGGGTGATTAGCACCGTTCCCCAGGAGCTTAAGAAAGAGGAGATCGAAGACATAGCCAAGGAGTTTTACTCCAACGCGGACATAGTTCTATATGAGAGTCTTAGCTATGATAGGTTGATTGACGGATTAGCGGGCAACAGAACTTATGTCCCATCTATACTGGTGAGAAGGGGTGGAGACGGCGAAAATTCTCTTTCACAAATATTCAAAGGGGGGGGCATATCCTCGGACGAACCAATTAACATAAAAGACAAGATCATTGAAAAGTTGGGCCTGATCAGGGTCTTCTTGAAGGATGCTTGCGGCGATATTAACCCGATGGCCGTTAAAACGGGAGACCGAGTTAAAGATGTCTGTGTCAAGATACATACCGATTTTCGTAAAGGTTTTAAGTATGCAATTTTGGATGGGCCCAACGCCAAATATAGCGGACAGAGGGTGGGATTGAGCTATGAACTGAAGGAAGGTGATGTAATATCCATCAAAACGAGAGTTGTATAATCCAGAGATGAGGAAGGTCTATTTTACCTCAGCCCCCTGACCTTTCTTCCCGCCGATGTCAGACCTCTAACGGCTCTGCCTTTTCTTTTGCCGGCTTGATGTCTGGAATCGACCATTATGATCTCATAATATTTGTGCTTCCCATCCTCACCGACCCAGTATGAGTTTAGGACCTCCAGGTTGGGAAACTTACCGACGCACCTCTCTTCCGCGATGAGCTGGAGCGATTTGGCAGAGGTTATCTTCCTGACCCCCATCCTGGAGGGTTTTCTGCCTCCTCTGGGGCGGCTCTTCCTTAGCGAACCTCTCCTGACGCCGATCCTCGCTAAAACATACCCTGGCTTAGCCTTGTAGCCCAGCGTTCTAGCCCTGCCTAACCTGCTTGGCCTCTCTACTCTGGTTATCGTAGGTTCCCTTCTCCACTGAATCAGATTTTCTCTTGCTGGAAGGGGCATGTATGAGTAAGCGCTCCTTGCCACGTGGAAAGCGAATGTGGGAAGGGTAGATAAATCTTGCCATCAACAGGTGAATATTAGACTCGCGTGGATCACGCCCTTTATCGATCTTATCCTGTTTCCCAGATTGCTTATCTTTCGGGGATTGCCTTCAGCGGCTATTATCTCCAGGCATCTCCCCTCATCTAGATGGATATGCATCGTGGCGTACACCTTCCCAAACTCGTGCTGTATGTCCAGAAGCTCTTTAACCGCGTTTATCGAGCTATGGTCATAGACGGCGGTTATAACCCCCATCCTCTCTTTGACTCCCTGTTCAACCTCTTTTTTCAGTATTTTTTCCCTTATCATGTCCTCTATAGCCCCTGATCTGCTGCTATAACCCTCCTCCTCGATAAGCTCGTCGAATCTGCCCAGGAGGTTTTTATCTATTGAGACGCCAAATCGTTTTATCATGTGCCTCAGATATTTAGATCCGAAAGTTCTTAAAGGTACCTATTTTTAGCAGGTTTAAGATAAAAATCCGAAAAAGGTAGAAGTTCCTTGCAAGTATCAGAATCTTTTAGCTAGGTTTTTCTTATGCCATTTTACTGCTATAGCGAAGAATAAAATATTAAAACCGAGGAGGACCAACAAATCGATAGCGGGAGAAAAATAATTTCCGCCTATCGTATATCTCGCTAAATCGGTATAATAGGTTAAGGGAGAAATATATGAGATAATTTTCCAGTCACCCATCTCGCCAATTGGGATGAATATCCCGCTTATAAAAATCATTGGAAATTTAATTAAAGTTGATAGCATCATTATATTCGATGGGTTATCGGTCGGTGGAGCAGAGATCACTAGCCCCAAAGAAGAAAAGCAAAAAGCTGCCAGAATCGTGCCGATGATCAGGCTTAAACTTACTATCTCCATTCCCAGCAAAATAATGCTTGCTAAAAAAATAAATAAAGTTATAAAAAGGCCAAATGAAAAAGAGGCCATTATATCTCCTAAAATGATCGCCCATAAAGCAATTGGTGCCGAAACCAGTCTCTCAAACGTTCTCATCCGCGTCTCCCATGGCGCTATTATAGGCCCTATGGACGAAACGGTAACAAAAAGCGTCATTCCCAATAAGCTGGGGAGTAGGAACTCAAGAGATAGCTTCCTTCCAAAAACAAAGGCGATAAACAGAAAAGCGGGCATCAGTAAACCGGATAGCATCACAGGTCCCTTCAGATAAAAGATGGATAAATCTTTTTTCGTGATGGCTAGTGATCTCCTAAACTGTTCAAAAATCATTTCCCCTCATTTTTAGTCAGTTTTAAGAATACATCTTCGAGGTTGGGCGCTAAAGTGTTAAGAGATATTATCTTATTGTTTGAAAATTGAGCGTATTTAACCAGAATCGGAATGATGTCCTCAGGTTTTTCTGCGTATAGTCTAAGTTTATCCCCAACTTTCTTGATCTCATTAACATTATCAAACATGAGTTCTTCCGCGTTTACCTTTGTGGTGAAGGCGACCTCAATAGAGGTCGTGCTTTGAATTGTGCGTTTTAATTCCTCAGGTCGATCGATGGCCACTATCCTACCGTGGTTCATTATTGCCACTCTGTCGCATAGCTGGTTTGCTTCTTCGATATTATGGGTCGTTAAGATAATGGTGGTTCCATTGTTATTAAACTCCCTGATGAGCTCTCTGACCAGTATTACGCTTTCCACATCCAGACCCGAAGTAGGCTCATCCAGAAACAATAATTTTGGGTCGTTCATTAAACCCATGGCTACGATCAGCCTCTGCTCCATTCCTTTGGAGAAGGTTTTCACTTTCTGGCGCTTTTTCTCGTATAACCCGAATAACTTTAGCAGATACTCCGCCTTTTCCCCCCTCTCCTTTTTCCGTATTCCATACAACTCTCCAATCAACAACAAATTTTTGAGTGCAGAAAGATCCACATAGGCATTGGCCATTTCGGGAACGATTCCCATCAGCTGTTTAGCTTCCAGGGGATTTCTCTGGATATCGTATTTTCCTATGCGAGCGGTGCCTCCCGTGGGTTTGAGAACTCCCGTGAACATGCGGATGATCGTTGTTTTGCCGGCTCCATTTGGACCGAGGAGACCGAAAAGCTCGCCGCTTTCCACGGTGAAGGATACATCATCAACAGCGGCAAAACCGTTAAATTTCTTGGTTAAATTTTCGGCAGTTATCGCATGCATCAGCCCCTCTCCTTCTCGGATTCGTCTAGATAGATTTTCTCGTCTAAAAGATCAATTACAATTTTTTTGGTCTTCAGTTTCCATACCTTTTCCGGCGCCCCACCGCCCTCTTCTTTATAATCAGCAACTTCGATTATGTCCGCGTTTTTTAGTTCTGAGAGATGGTAGTACAGGCCGGATGAGGTTAAGTTTTCACCCTTTTCGATCAGATAGTCATAGATTTCCTTGGTGCCTTTTTTACCTTTCCCGATAAACTGGATAATGGTCCACCTTATAGTACAATGGAGTGCGCGAACATATCTCTTTAGCGGAGCGAATTGGCGATTACAATTATTCATGGTATCACTATACTGTTATTGTATTACACTGTAATATCTTAGTCATTTATAAAACCATCGATCTTTGATCTGTGAACGACTAAACGCAGAGCACGATAATTTCCTCCAGAGCATGTACAAAATGTTAAATATTGTAAATACTATACATAGTATCATGCAGGCAACTAAGCGAATCCCAGTTAGAGAAGAGACTTGGAAGGAACTGGGGGCCATCAAAGAGGCGGGTCAGACCTATGATGAGCTTATAGGGGAGTTGATAGAGCGGAGAAAAAAGGCGAAGCTTAGAGAAGACCTTGAGCGAATAGAAAGTGAGGGAGAGTTCGTCGAGCTTGACTTAAATGAGCTATGAACTCCTGATAGAGAAGTCCGCGCTGAAGTTTCTGCAGTCGTTGCCCAAGAAGTCCAAGAGAATTCTCAAAAAATACCTGGAGATATTAAAAGAGGACCCATACCCCGGAAGCAGAGGAGATAAGAAGAGGCTAAGGGGGATTGATATAGATGGTGAGGTGTATAGAATGCACGTGGGAAGGAGTTACACGCTTTTCTATAAGGTGGAGCATGACCGAGTAAAGATAATGTCTATGTTGACAATCGAAGAGGCTCATAAGAGGTATGGAAGGCTGTAGTGAGTGTTCTCGTAGGTCCCGGATGGACCGAAAAAAGGTATAAAATGGTGCTATAGGACTCAGGGCCCCTTAGAATGCTATCTTAGTATATACCGATATTGAATTTGCGGCTAAGTATTTCCATACGAGGAGGCGGTTCTTCTCCAGACGGAAATTAAAAACTCGCAGCTTGTACCTATCCTATTTGCGAACCATTTATCCGCCATAGAGAGAAAAGATCTATTCATAGACCTGCTGCTGTACTTCATCGAGGAGCAGGAAAAATGCTTGTTGGGATGAGGGTTACTGCGTAACCCTTGCGAGTGATTTCAACTTGAACAGAGATTCAATAAATTCAGCGCCTTCTTGGATCTCTTTTGTGCATTTGATCGCCCCTTTTTCAGTTAGCTCGCCTCTGGAAAACGCAAAAATATCAGTAAACTCAAAAAATCGAAATTATCCTCCAGGCCAAACCCGCAAATAGAAGGCCATAAGCTATCGATGCCATCGTTAGACCTATCGCTCGTTTAAACCCAAATTCTCTGATGAGCATTCCCAGAGCGATTATACATGGAATTCCAATTGATGATGCTACGCCAAATGTATAAATTTGAAGAGACGTTAATGTTGAGGATATTTCACTACCTAGAACGGATACAAGCATTCCCCCAACCAGATCCTTTTGCAAAAATCCGAATGTCAGGGGGATGGCGGTCTCATCCGGTAACCCCAGCCATGAAGTTATGGGTGAAAAAGGTCTTACTATAACTCCTGTAATCTCCATCATATCCAGGATGCCGTAAACCATCCCGCCGATTGCTAAAAGAGGTATGACTATGTACACAAAATCCTTCATCCTGATCCAGCTTTTAGCGAGAACGTTCTTAATCAAAGGCTTTCTGTAGGGGGGCAGTTCCAATAATAAAGGTTCGCTCTCTATGTGTCCGAATTTTTTTACTCCGAGAGCCCAGATCAAGCCGGCCACAGATAAAGTAGCAAAAACAGAGAGGGCCAGCTTTATTCCCCCATAAAATCCAACCACACCCATTATTATGGCGATTCTGCTGGAACAGGGCACAAAAGCAAATAGAGAAGCAGCACGGAATTGCTCTTTTTTCGTTGAGAGCACTCTTGTTGATCTAATGGCTGGTGCGGTGCAACCCAACCCTAATGCCAGAGGTATAAACGCTTTCCCGGGCAAACCCATGCTTTTGAGAAATCTTTCAGCATTGACAATAAATCTAGATAGAAGGCCTACGTCCTCTAACGATCCTATGAGCAGATAAAACAGGAATACGTAGGGCAGAGCGATTGAAACCCCTGCTGCAAGTCCAGTTAAACCCTGGATTAACACCACAGCAAGGATGGAATCTTGCACCATGCCAAGAGAAGATAGAAGGGTTTCTGTCCACCCCATGAGGGCGGCCTGCATAAAATTGCCAAGATATAGTAGTATCCCAAATATGGCAAGAAAGGATAAACCCGTAATAATGGGCCCCCAGGTTCTATGCAGAAGAACGTCGTCGATTCTCTCTTGCAGCCTTTTTTTCTTCTCTATAGGAGTTATCTGAGTGACCTTCTCCGCAATAAGTGAGGCGGTGCCGTATCTGGTTATGGATATATCTTCGGCGACCTTCGGATGGTCGGTTAAACCATCTTTAACCTTTTTGATCTTCCCTTCATCCCTCAAATATCTATAAAAGTCCTCATCATCTTCCAGAGTTCTTAATGCGATAAACCTCTTGGGAAGCTTTCCTTTTGCCTCTGGGGATATTTCGTCTATCGCTTTCTCTATATCATCATCATATCTAACGATAAAACTCTTCCTTCCTTCGATCTTTAAAGAGTCCAGGAGCTCATCTATCCCCATTTTAGTTAAAGGATTTATGGGGATCACGGGAACGTTGAGGAGACTCCTCAGTTTTTCGTGATCAATTTTTATCCCCTTCTTTTCAGCGTCTTCCACGAAGTTTAAAGCTATAACCGCAGGTATTTCTGCCTCCAGGATTTGTAAAGCCATATACAAACTTCTTTCAAGAGAGGTCGCATCAGCAATTATTACCGCTCCATCCACTTTTTCTTCAAACAGTGCTTTCTCGGTGACCTTTTCTTCTTCGCTTCTATCTGATATGGAGTATATGCCAGGAGTGTCCACAAATTCTATTTTTGTATCGTTGGATCTTTTTTCGGCTCTGGTAACCTCAACGGTGGTTCCCGGGTAGTTAGATACTACAACTTTTGGGCCGACCAATGCATTTAATAAGGAGGACTTCCCAACGTTCGGCTGGCCGATTAAAAGTATCTTAAGTTTTTTCATCAATCACTCTGATCTTTCTTGCTAAATTTTTGTCTATAGCAATCTTTTTGTTTTTTATTTCAACGACGACACCATTCGGAATTTTACTTGTTATCCTTACCTTCTCCCCAGGGAGTATCCCCATGCTGATTATCCTTTCAAAGACTCCATAGTCGGGAAAAGTGATATCGGTGATCACGCCTTCTTTATCGATTTCAAATTCTCTTAAGGGAACGCCCTCGCCTTTAAATGTAGACAATTTTTTTATGTTATCGATAACCTCTTTGGAAACATAATGCTCGAGAACATGAGCGATTTTGTGTGCGTCTTTTTTGTTTTTTTCTCTGAAATAGTCTTCGATAACAAGATGTTTTTTCAGAACATCTTTTGCGTTTTCTTCTCCTTTTTTTGTCAACGAGATAAAACTATCGTGATGTATTATTATCAACCCCCTCTCAAGCTCTTCAACCGCTTTGGATATGAATAGATCAGAAGCATTGATCTCCGATTTTATGGACTCTATAGAAATTTCTTCTTTTTTTCCTTCTCCAAGGATCCTTAATATGTCTTCTTTGACTATTTCTAGGATATCTAATTCCGCTGCCATTTTTATGCCTTTTCTACATGTATGATTTTAAGGGAATGACCTGCCCCTCTATAACAATTGGGTCTTCTTCGCCCAGAAAACCCGCTACGACCAGATCGATCGCCTGATCTTCAGTCAAACCTCTACTCCTTAAGTAATTCAGGACCTCTTCTGATATTTTACCCACCGATGCCTCGTGAGTTAATGAAGCGTCTTTATTATTGTTTACAAGCTCCGGTATCGCATTTATGCTCGAATCCTCAGCCAACAGCAGACCCATACAGTCCACATGTCCAGTCCCGGCATCATTTGCGATCATCCGGCTATGAGCAACTATTCTGGATTTTTCATCACCGATCATCCTTATTCTCGAGATTCCCCTAGATCCTCTCCCGTTCAGAAAAGTGGAGTCGTGCATCTTAACCTCGCCGTGTTTAGCCAAAATGGTCATTACGAGATTTGCTGAAGAACCTTCTTCCAGGTAGATATTATTCTCCATGTTTAGCCTCATCGGCACTTCAAGGCACTTATAAACGTCAGATATTTCCGATCCGTTTCCCAGAAAGATCTCTAAGCCCGAATTGACCCTGTCTTCTTTCCCCCATCTGTGAAAATGGTTCATCACCAATCTAGAGTTTTCCTTTAAAATGATCTTCGAGGATCCCACATGGTTTCCACACAGATCCTTTTTTACCGCATTGCAGATGCTATATATTCTGGCCTTAACATCTTTCTCTATCACCACCAAATTTGCCGGATTCTGTGAAACATTTTTTGAGGAGATTGAGATACGGGTGATCAAGGGGCGATCCGACGATTTCCTCGCCCAGATAAAATATCCCTCTTTTGGTTTCTCATTGAAATATTCTTTTGTCCATTTAAATCTTCTATAAGCCTCAGGGCTGGGAAGTATTGTCGTCCCTTCATTTTCATGTGTTTGAATTTCATAGTCTATCTGAACGTAGTTCGCATTCCCTACATTTTTCATAGCCATACCTCCTGATCGTTTCCCATGTTTTCTTCCAATCCTCCGATGAACATACGATTTCTCCGTCAATTATGACGTGTGCAATGTTCGGTTTAAGGAACTTGAGTATTCTGCCCCTATGTGTAATCAAAAGGATGGATTTATCGTATAGTTCACTTTTTATCAGGGATGATAGTTTCTCAAGGTTTTCCACATCCAGTCCTGCACCCAGCTCATCGAAAATTACGAAATTCGGGTTTAAAGCGATCACCTGTATTATCTCCGAGAGCTTTCTTTCGCCACCGGAAAAATTGACGTTTACCTCTCTCTCCAGAAGGTCAGTGCCCACCGAAAACTTCTCTGTGTCTATCGTCCGTCTACCGATCTTCTCCAGAAGTTTTGATAGTTTTAACCCTTTTATCGAAGGGGGGTGCTGGAATGCCGAAGCTATCCCCAACTTAGTTCTTTCTTCTATGGGCAAATCCGTTATATCTTTTCCGTTAAAAACTATTTTTCCTCCCGTAACCTTATAATTCGGAAATCCCATCATCGTATAAACCAGAGTGGATTTTCCGGAGGCATTTGGACCCAGCAAAGCGTGCGTCTCTCCATCTTTTATTTCCATGTTGATTTTTTTTAAGATGTTTTTTTCGTCTACTTTTACCGATAGATTATCTATTTCTAACATGAAGCCTCTCGTAATCTCCAGTTCTTTCCATATTTTTAATTTTTTTACCTCT
>JGI24023J19991_10003080_pt1 | contig 11864 bp, 9 predicted proteins | sample Cruoilmetagenom1_FD_19991 | JGI IMG/M metagenome (IMG submission 19991)
GGTACAGGTTCATGGGCTGATCCTAGCACAATTGCAAGTCCGATTAAAGCTATGGGTAAAGTAGCGTCAAATGGTACTGCTATTAAAATTCAAGGAGCGACAGTAACAAGAATAAACCGAGGTGATTATCAAATTACATTTAATACGGCAATGCCAGATGCTAACTATATCATTCAGTTAACACAACCTGATAGAAATGGTGCTGGTAATGATGATCCAGGTATTACGTATTACAATCAAACAACTGCAGGATTTAGAGTGAATATTGGCGATAATGATGATGGTAGTGGAGATAGAGATGATTATGATTCTGAATTTATGTTTTCAATTTTAGACTTTTAAAATGAATATAAAAATGTTTAAATTTTTTAGGCTAAATATTATTACTGTCGTTATTTATACAATTCAAATAGCGACAGCACAAACCGCCTTTCATAATTTTGGAGACATTCAAATCCATGAAAATGGTCAAATTGGTTTTCATAGCCACCTTATTAATGATGGCACGTTTGATAACAATTTAGGTTTGGCAGGTTTTTATGGTGACAATCAATTGAATGTTTCTGGCACATCAATAGCTGAGTTTTACAATGCTGAAATTGATATTACTGACAGATTAAATTTAGAAACAACATTAGGTGTTTATAACAATTTAGATTTTATCAATGGAAAAGTCTTTACACCTAGAAATGATATTAGTGTTAGTCTAGACTTTTTACAAGCTACTTATGATGGTGATAGTGATGCTGAACATGTAGATGGTTATGCAGGATTATTTGGTAATATAGATTTTACATTTCCTATTGGTGATGCTGACAAATTAAGACCTTTGTCAATTTCTAAACCTAATACAATCACCTCTTTTCAAAGTGCTTACTTTTTTGAAGATCCAAATACTCCAACAACTTTTGCATCTGCCTTTGACACAAATAGCTTCACTCCTATCCTTTCTAAAGTAAGTGATAAAGAGTTTTGGGATTTAAACGGTGATCAAGAAGTTGAAGTTACACTTACGTGGGATACTGACAGTGACATCCCAAATCTAACTAGTGATATTAATTACTTACGAGTTGTTGGATGGAATGCAACTACATTACGCTGGGAGAATTTGGGTAGAAATGATGTTTCAGGTGATGATGAAAGTGGTACGATTACTTCTTTATCATTTATACCTGACAATTATGTTGCTTTAACCATTGCTGCTGAACCTAATGGTAATGAATTTACTATCAATACTGGTTTTTCTCCTAATGATGATGGATTAAATGATCATTTTGAAATTAATGGATTAGATTTAACTCAAGAAAACAATATTGAAGTTTTTGACCGTTGGGGAAATAATGTTTATGTAAAGGATAATTATGACAATTTGTGGGGAGGAATTTCAGAAAACAATAAAACCTACAAAAAAGGTACGTTATTACCAGTAGGTACATATTATTTCATTCTTAAAATAAAAGATAAAATAACTCATAAAAACAAAGTTTATAAAGGTTGGGTATATATCAACTATTAAACTTATAACAACTAGAATTACTAAATTAAAATATACTATTTAAATCAACTTATTATTCGTTTTTTTTAATATCGATAAACATGAAAAATTTATTCTTAATTATCGCAATACTCATTTATCAATTTAGTTTTGCTCAACTAGATCCAAATGGTGTGCTCATTTTAAATTCTGGAACAACCGCTGAAATAAATGCTATTTCTCCTGATCCAGGTGCACTAATTTATAACACAGAGACTAAAAAAACTTATGTTTATGATGGTACTACATGGGAAATTGCTTCTGGATTAAATGAAAACTGGACAACGACTGGTAACGATCAATATTCTGCCTTAAGTGGAAATGTAGGTATTGGTACCACAACTCCAAATGAAAAATTAGAAGTTAACGGAAACTTAAGAGTAAATTCAAACTCTGCTACTTACTCCTCAGTTGGTGTTGGCCCAGAAGCAAATGATAGAATAATTTCTGACGGTACAAATAACGAATACTATGGAGGAGGAATTTGGTTTCGTGTACATGACAATTCTGCACCAAACCAATATAGAGATGCAATGATGTTATCAAAATCTGGAAACGTAGGTATAGGGGTATTAGAACCAACCTCTAAACTAGAAGTTGCTGGTCAGGTAAAAATTACTGGGGGTGCACCAGGTACAGGAAAAATTTTGACTTCTGATGCAAATGGATTAGCTACTTGGCAAGAACCAACAAGTACTACAGTTGATGGCATTTTGATTGAAGGGAAAAATCAATCTATGTTTGGTAATAGTCCTAATAATGGAAGCTGTGTTGTATCTAATGGTATAGCTACATTCTTTACAAGTACAGGTGATAATAACTACATGCATATTAAGTTACCGTATAGAATAGATACTCATAATGAAATGTATCATATCAAAGCTACAGGTTATCGATATGGAGCAGCAAAAGTAATTGATATTACTTGGGTAGGTTATTGTTATAAAAATGGAAGTGCATTACTTAGCACATCAAACACTAATAGCGGGGATTCAGAATTTAACATCACACAATATGTTGGAAGTGACAATCACATTTACTTACGCTTTCAAGGTACCACAGGCTCTAATTATTATCAATCATTTCGTATTGACTCTATGAATGTTGGGAATGGATCTACGCTTACTGAAGGAGATATTCAAATTATTAGTTCAGCATCCGCAAACTTATAATCTATGCTTGCAATTCATCTTTTAGCATTGTAAGGATTATAGTAAAATCAACCTCAGTCATAACAATAAAATAATAACCACTAGAATAACAAAAATCCAACAAACTCAAAATCAAACACATAAAGCGTATTTTTTAAAACTACAATTATTTTTTACTATATTAGCAACAGCATAAAACAAACTGAGGGCTGGAGTTCAGTCTTAAATTTAAAGAACTCTTCTTTCTAAACTGGTATACCAGTTATATTTTACCATAACGATCATGGTATAGTCTAAAAAAAAGCTAAACACAATGAAAATTCAATCCAAAAATTACCTAATACTATCTTTTTTTAATCTCATAAAAAAGGTTACTTACCACAAACACTATACAGATATAGTACAATTGACCAATCTTAAGTCAAGATAATTAAACCCATTGTGAGTTACTCATATCATTTTTCAACCTACAAAACTAAACCTCATGAAAAAAATACTTTTAATTACAAGTATATTGATATTTCAATATAGTAATGCTCAAATTGACCCAAACAGCCTTTTAGTATTACATAGCGGAACAACAGCTGAAATGAATGCTACATCTCCTGATCCAGGTGCACTAATTTATAATACAGATACTAAAAAAACTTATGTTTATGATGGAACTACATGGATAATTGCATCAGGATCAAATGAAAACTGGACTAAAGTTGGCAATAATCAATATTCTGCTGTTTCTGATAATGTGGGTATAGGTACAAGCAACCCAAATTATAAACTTTCTGTTGCAACAGCTACAAATGGAGCTGTATGGCAACAATTTTCAAATACAGATACTGGTGCAACTTCAACTGATGGGTTCTATTTGGGGATTGGATCAACAGAAGATGCTTATGTGTGGAATGCAGAAAATACAGCTTTGAGATTCTACACAAATAATAATGAAAAGATGAGAATTAGCAATACTGGTAATGTGGGTATTGGTACTTCTTCACCCGCTTATCGTTTAGATGTTAGAGAAGAATCAACAGCAGCAGGCATTAGTACACAAGAAGCTATTAGTGTTTCAAGTACAGTTGCAGCAAATGCTGCAAGTAATTTTGGTGTTTATGTCAATACAACACCTACAGCTACTGGTACCGTAACAAATAATTATAGTGTTTTTGGAGATGTAAGTTTGCCATCTGGTGGTACAGTAACTAATGCCTATGGCACTTTTGGACGTTCATTAATTTCTGGGACAGTTAGTAGCACAGCCTATGGTGTTTTTGGATCAGGTGATATTCTAAGCGGTGGTTCAGCCATTACTGTTGAAGGTGGCCGTTTTGCTGCAAGAGTGCGTTCTGGTGGAACAGCGAACAATGCTTTTGGAGTTTATACTTCGTCACAGCTTGAAGGTATTCTTAGTTCAACAAATTATGGTGCTTACACTACTGCACAGCCATTATCAGGAGGTACAGTTCAAGGAAATAATATTAGTAGTTATAACAACGCGTCTATTCCTTCCGGATCAACTGTAAATTCAAGTAATTTTGGAACATTAAGTAATGCGGATGTTTTTGGTAACGTTGCAACTTCAAATTTTGCTTCATACAATTTAGCACGTTTAAGAGATGGTGCAACGTTAGGGGGATCAAATTATGGCGTTTATTCTAATACGGGTCATATCAATGGTACGGTTACGGGATCTAATTTTGGGGTGTACTCTTATTCTCCTGGTGATGCTAACTCTTCTGTTGGTGCCAACTATGCTGGTTACTTTAATGCAGATAATAGAGGTAATGTAGTAGGTAATAACTTTGGAATTTATGCTTTATCTCGCACCAGAGATGGGGGTAGCATTGGAGGTAGTAATTACGTTGGTTATTTTCATGGAATTGCAACTAATTCTGGAGGTGGAGGTTATGGTACCATTGCAGGTAATAACTATGGTGTAAGAATTCTCATGAGTACCAACGGTGTGTCGGGTAGCACTTGGGGCATTTATCAAACGGGTGATAATGGTACTGAAAATTACTTTCAAAATACGGTAGGTATTGGTACAACAAGCGGTGCAGGTATTTTAAACGTAAGTGGTGTAGCAACTAAAACAGGGGGTGGAGTTTGGTCTGTATTTTCGGATGCCCGTGCTAAAGAAAATATTGCAAATTACAACAAAGGTTTAAACGAATTATTACAGTTACGGCCAGTGAGTTTTAACTATAAAAAATCATTTGATTTTGGTACTGAAACCCATGTAGGTTTTATAGCTCAAGAAGTGGAAAAAGTAGTACCAACAATGGTAACTGAGGCTAATATGCATGGAATTAAGGATTTTAAACAGGTAGATGCTAATGAAGTTACATTTATGTTAATCAATGCTGTTAAAGAACTTAAATCTGAAAACACAGCCTTGAAAAATGAGAATACATCAATAAAAAAACGATTGGAAGCTATAGAAAAAGCGTTGAATAAATTACAAAAAAACTAAGCCTCTAACGCTCCTTTAGGTGTGGTTGGGTTATAACCAAAATCAGCGTCGGGTAATTCTATACCTAATTTAGATATAATATATCCTATACTGGCAAAATGATGAATGGCATGACTATGTGCTTGAATCAAAGCTGATGCTAGTGTATAATTAGTAGTTACAACACCTAAACCTAAATCATCAGAAACTTTTACCATTTGATTTAAATCAACATTTTTTAGAGCTTTTAGCTCTTCTAATGTTTTTTCAAAATAAATCAATCCAAATGCTGTTTTCTGTTCTGCTAACTCATTTCTTTTTCTAGCAGCCAAATCGACTTCTTTTGAATCTAAGCCTTCAAAAATACAATCAAAAACATCTAAAATATGTCGCATATGCCCACCAATACTTGAATGGTATGGTTTTATTGAAGTATCACTGTACTGAGCATCAGTAATAGAGTTTATTAATTTCACACCTCTATTTAGGTTGTATGTAATAGCATCTATCATTGGAAATGTATTATAAATTTAAAGCTTAGTCGCAAAGATAATAATTAATTTACATTAAAATATGAATAGAACTAGATAACTATAAACACTCGTTAATAAAACTATTCATTCTTATGTTGTATAGATCTGTACTGCAGTAGCAATAGTTAATACTATAAAGAAAATGTTCTTTAAGATAAAGCTTTAATTAAAGAAACTATAGCTAAAACCACAAACAAACCAGCTAGCACATAATTAATATTCTTGGCAATGAATGAGGCTTTTTTTGTAATAATATTTGCAAAATTAGCATATATAGCAAACAATAAAAAAGCACCCAACACAGCACCCAACACATATAAATATCTAAATGGTTCTTCTAAAGAAAAATTATCATTACTTTGAAAACTTTCAGCAATTCCAAAGTAAAAAGGAACTGCTAGCATATTTAATGAAGACATGCCTAGCCCAATAATATATGTACTTCCTTTTTTATTTTTTCCTTCGGCTTTAAATTTTTTACGTGCTTGCATAAAAAAGAATACTGACAATCCTAATAACACAAAAAACGCAGCAATTCCTAATATTTTTTTATATTCAGCAAATTGATCTGCTGTAAAAATATATGCTAAATATGCACCAATAGACGCTTGAACAATCACCATTGAAGCCGCTCCTGCAGCAAATAATACCCCAGCTTTCCTTCCTTTATCTAAGCTTGTTTTAGCAGCTGTCATATTTAACATTGAAGGTGCTATTAAACCAATGAAAGCAAATCCAAACCCCACAATTAGTGGAAATATATAATTCATAATTTATTTATTGTTAGATTACCTTGCAAAAAAAGATGTTTTTATTCACTTTTAACGTAACAAATATTACCTAACTGTCTAGTATTATTACTTTCTGTGTACTTAAGTCATAGTAAGCACCTACAATTTGCAGTTCACCTTTTGCTACTAAAGTTCTTAAAATTTCACTTCTTACTTGTATTCTTTGTATTGTTTACTTCCCACTACTTTGCAAGTATACTCCATACTCACAATACTATCTTCATTTTCAAAATTTCCTGCAACTCTAGTTACAAACAAATCTCCTACCCCTTGATCAAATAAGATTTCTACAGGCACTCTAGAATCTATGCCTCTTAAAATAATTGCAAATGGAAATTACTTTTCTACAACCTCTTGAAGTTCTTGTATAGAGTCTCTTTTTGTATATTGATGGTTTCTAAATCTCACATTGTCATCAATCAATTTTTGTAAAGCTTCTTTTGGAGACATATATTCTAATGTAGATCTTGAATTCATTGTATACATTTACTTTAGATATTTCATAAAAAGATAAAACCATCTTATATGTAACTTTCTTTACAGTATTGCATTACAAAACTACTATTTTTGTGCTTATAAATTAAATCGTTTTAAAACAATGAAAAAAATTATTAATCCAAGTGTAACACTTACTCTTATATTATTCTTAGCAATCTCATGTAAAAATGCTGATGAAATTAGAACAAGAGCATTAGCTAGTGCATCTGTACCCATTAAAGAAATAGTAAAAGCCGTTACACCTCAAAATTTAGGAAAAATTCACAAATCAACTATATCTCAATTTAAACAAGCTATCGATAAAAAAGTAGGTGTATTGGTGGATGTAAGAACACCTGAAGAATTTGTAAAAGGTCATCTAGAAGGTGCTGTTAATATTAATTTCAAAAAACGGACATTTCCATCTTATATTTCTGCAATTGCCAAAGACAAACCTGTATTGATCTACTGTCGTTCAGGAAACAGGAGTGGTAAAGCTGCATTTATCATGCAAGCGTTAGGTTTTAATGAAGTCTATGATTTAAGTTCTGGCTATAAAGGTTGGAATGCAGAAAAATTAGCTGTATTGGCAAAAGATAACTACGCTAATAAAAAACTACAAGAACAATTAAAAGCTGAAGCTCCAAAAACTGAGGCAATAGTAGGTAAAGAACATCAAATTGGAGCAAATGCATTTGAAAAATTAGTTAAAGAAGGAAATGTAACTTTAGTTGATATACGGACAGTTAAAGAATTTGCTGAAGGGCATATAAAAGGTGCAATAAATGTGGATTGGAAAAATAGACATTTTACTGATAACGCTTTAAAAACTATAACAAATGAAAAACCTATAGCTATTTACTGTAGATCAGGAAATAGAGCAACAAGGGCGATGTATGCTATGGGTGCTTTGGGATTCACGGAAGTTTATAATTTAGAGGGTGGTATTAAGTCATGGAATAATGCTGAAAAATCATTGAAAACTTTAGATGTAGTGGGTGATTTACGCCATTTAGATGTTGCAAATTTCAATAATGCTATTCTAGGGCAAAAAGGAAAATTGATTGATATTAGAACACCAAGAGAATATAATGATTTTCATATTCCCGGTGCCATTATGATTGATTACTTGGATAGTAGTTTTAAAACTGAAGTTGCAAAACTTGATAAAAAAATACCTGTATTAATCTATTGTCGTACTGGAGCCAGAAGCGGTAGAGCTATGAAAAAATTGGAAAAAATGGGCTTTAGAGTTTATAATTTAAACAAAGGCATTAAAGCATGGAAAGCTAAAGGAATGCATATTGAAGGAAATAATATTCATGCTAAAGATAATGGTGAAGAAGGTTGTTAAATAACACCGTATATGTAATTATAAAAAGCTCTCCTATTAAAATATGAGAGCTTTTTTCATTGGCAGTTTAATTCTCTAAGGTTCTAAGATATAACAAATCTTAGGTTTATAGACTTACAAAACAATTGTAATACACCTCTAAACAAGACAAACATTAAGTGAAACCATAACTTTACTCATCGTATCACTACCACGCTTATAACCTGTGACACCGTGACTTTAAGTCACGGTGTCACTAAAACTAAACACACCTGTAACATTTAAAATGACCAAACTATTTTGCTCTATAGCTGAACCTGTCCGCCTTAGACATGCAGGTTCAGCTAACTTAAAAGTCTATCAATACTAGACTTCTAAAAACAGGCTTCAATAAAAAAAGTGGGTAGAAAACAAATTCTACCCACTTAACTAACTCATAATAATCAGGAATTTAAAAACCTAACTATTTTTTAGCATACGATGCTACTGGTACTGGCATTGGAGCATCTACTTCTCCAATTTTACCATCTTTTTGCTCTGCATCTATTACTCCTTGAATATTTTCTGTATTTAAATGAACTAACTGTACAGGTTTTAATCCAATATTTTTTGATCCTTTTTTAATGAGATATCTCACAAAAAAGATAAGAACTATCATCCAAATAAGCATAATTACTTTTTGTAATGTTGGATCATCAGTAATCAAAGAGTAAATTTCTCTTTTTGTAGATATTAATCCTGGAGAACCATCTTTATGTGTACCAAATAAAACTGTTGCATTTAAAAAATCTTTATGTGCTCCTGAAAATAAAGTATATGGTAAATATCCGATAGCGAAACCTACAAAACCAACTAAGGTATTGATATAACCCATACCGATTCTCATATACGATCTAATCTCACAACCAATTAAAGTTACCGCACCAAAACCTAAGAACAAACCTCCTACAAAATTTCCTGCTGTTAATCCTGCTTTCAACCCTGTCCCTAAAGCTGGAGAAACATTAAAGAATGCCCATGCTATCAACATAAACACAAGCATAATAACCCAAGTAGTTACTACACCAATGATTGGTGAATTACTACGCATTAATGTTCGTGTGATCTTTGGAACACCCATTTTTGCATATTTCTCATCTTTCTTGGTCATATCTCCTGAAGTCTCAAGAGCTACCAAAGCACATTCAGTACCATATCCACTTTTTGACAATGCAATACCTGCAATTGTACCAGATAATAAAGTAAGAATTACAAACAACATATTTCTATCTGCAACTGATTTACCAAATGCAACCAATTCGCCATTTTTTAAATGCTGCATACTTTCTACACCTGTAAATGCACCGTACAAAGCAGATCCTAAAAATAATACTGTAAATGATAAGGCTATCCAAAATACGGGATTCTTCTTCCAGTTATATCCTTCCTTTAAAGTTGCTTGTTCTCCTGCATCAGCATTCTCAACATAAGCTCTTGTTTCTTGATGTTTAAAATAATTGGCTAAGCCCATTTTTTCCATAAAAAGAAAACCCAAAGCACCTCCCATTGCCATAAAAATTACCGAACCAAAAGAACGAATACCCATAAATGGGATTCCACCCATTAAATGTGTTAATGTACAACCACCTGCAAGGCGAGTTCCATAACTAAAAAATGCACCCCCAACAAAAGAAACAATTAATGCTTTTTTAGAATAATACACCCATGTTTTACTTTCATTTTCCATTCTAGTAACTATCCAACCTCCTAATATCATACCTACAATTGGCCAGCCAATTCCTGGAGTAAAAACACCCCCCTCTGGTATAATGTTTCCTGCTGTATCTACACCATAATTACCATACAATTCTGAATACACGCCAAATATATTATTCACAAATACTTCCAGACTTCGAAACATCCTCCCTAAATCTGTAGTAACACTAATATGCATCAAGTTAGGTTCTTTACCTTCCCCTGATTTGTAAAACCAAATAGCCAACATATATATTATCTGTGCTACTGCAAATAACACACCAGCATATACATAAGACCATTGATTTTTAAATAAGCTCTTCAATGAAAATTTACTCATAATTGATTAATTTAGTTTGATTTAGTTTGATTTATAATATTAATTTACTGCCTAATCTCAAATTACAGTTGTTCTTTTATAGCAACAAAAAAATAACTAATGTTAAGTATTAGATAGTAGTTGACTTCAATAAAATTTTTGAAATTCTTAGATTAAAAATCTACTTGGAAACGGATTAAATGACCTATTAAATTATCATCTTCATATTCTACAGGTGCTAAATCTTCATGATTACCACTTGTAAAGTTATACATGATACGTGTATTCTTATTTAAGTGCCAGTTAAAACCAGCAGTTATATTTGAAATTTTATAATTTTTGTTATCATTTCCATCAACGTCTAAATTATCATTCAAATCCATCACTGAATAACGGGCAACTAATTCAATTGCACCCCATGTTTTATCTTTTAAACAAAAATCAGTTTTAGGCTTTACTCTATTAAAAACACTATTTTTATATGGTCTATTTTCACCAGTAATAAAATAACTAACGTAGCCATAATAACCACTTGTTTTATAAGTATCAACTGAAGATACTATAGATGCTAATTCATATTCTGATTGTAATGACAATGGACCAAAAGTTGCTGCTAATTCAAAACCAATATCACTAGTATTTTTTAAAGCCCCTGTAGAAGCTATACTTGTCTTGTTTCCCATATGATTCTCGGTTCTAAATTTATAACCAAAATCATCTTTTTCATCATTTCTAAATTCGTAATTAACTCCTAAATGGATTAATTGTTTCTTTTCTTTATTTTCTAAAATCTTACCTGTCACCCTACCTATAAAATTTGCACCTCCATTTAAATCTAAATCTTTATATGCAGAACTTGGGCTACCATTAAAAGTATAGGCTAACTGTAATCCTATTTTACCGTCAAATAATTTTTGATTCTCATATCTAAAACCTGTATTATACTTTCCATATTGTGTAGTTGTCATCATTGCTCTTTCAATGAAAGTAATATACTTGCTACTCGTTAACATGTCTAAACCTGTTGGCTCTGCAAAGCTACCAATGGTAACATTCCCAATATTTCCTGGTGCTGTAAGTTTAATATAAACATCTCGATATGCAATCTTACCATTTGTAAAATCAAAATCTGCTTTATAACTAACATTTTTGGTTACTTTCCCTTTTGCAGCAAGACGAAGTCTTCTAAACTCATTACCTGCAAAATTGTAATTGTCTCCAGCAGATAAAAAATCAAAATCATACATGATTCTTCCTTCAATTTTCATTGAAGGCTTAAACACTTCTTTTTTATCTTTATTTTCTTGAGCATTTATTGACATTATTCCTAATAATGCAACTGCAATTGACAATATTGATACTCTTATTTTTCTCATTTTATTATTATTTTACATAATTTTATAAAGCAAAATTAGACATAATAATAGGGTTGAAATGTAACATTAGTTTCATATAAAGATAAAAACATCTTTTAATAAATTGTTGATATTTTTATTACTTAAAATCTTGATAATTTTTAAAAAATAGGATATTTTTAAAAAAA
>JGI24023J19991_10003082_pt1 | contig 11863 bp, 12 predicted proteins | sample Cruoilmetagenom1_FD_19991 | JGI IMG/M metagenome (IMG submission 19991)
TGGCCATAGAACCATCTTCATTCAATATTTCAACCAAAATACCGGCCGGTTTAAAACCTGCCAATCGTGCCAAGTCTATAGCCGCTTCGGTATGTCCGGTTCTCCTTAAAACACCTCCATTTTTTGCTCTAAGCGGAAAAATATGCCCCGGCCTCCCTAAGTCATGTGGTTTCGTATCATCATCAACTAATGCCTTAATCGTTTTGGCTCTGTCATGAACAGAAATTCCAGTAGAACATCCATTACCAATAAGGTCAACAGATACAGTGAATTGTGTTTGGTGTAAAACGGTATTGTCTTGCACCATCATATTTAAACCTAGCTGTTTAGACCTACCTTCAGTAATTGGTGCACAAATAAGGCCTCTGCCTTGAGATGACATAAAATTTATCATTTCGGGTGTTACGGTTTCAGCAGCAGCAATAAAATCGCCTTCATTTTCCCGGTCTTCATCATCAACTACAATAACTATTTTACCTTTTTTAATATCAGAAATGGCCTCTTTAATTGTATTTAATTGTGTGGTATTTGACTTAGTTGAAATCATTAGGTTATAGAATTTGATTCTTTAATTTTAAATAGTTTTTTGAAGAAATTGGTTATTGGTTGTAAGAAAAGATCAATATTAAAAATACCTTTGTCTTTGGTGGCTCTTCTTACTAATAAAAACCCAAATGGAAGTAAGATAATCGTCGCTAACCAACCACCTAAAACAGCTGTTATTGCGCTTGCTTCCGCCATTTTCCTTCCTAATGTGGAAATAAAAAAGTAAATAACAAAAACAATAATAGCCATTATCATTGGGAAACCAAAGCCTCCCTTTTTTATAATGGATCCTAAAGGTGCTCCTATAAAAAACAATACTAAACATGCAAACGAAAATGCTAAACGCTTATGGTATTCAGTGTTATACACATTTAGAAATTTTTGCTTGTTCTTTAATGTCGTTCTAAATCCATTAATATCATCTAAAGTTCTTCTGGACAGATCAATGGCATTATTTACGACGCTAATTCTTTTTATAGTATCGTAATTTTCTAATACATTTTTATTTAAACCACTGAAATCCGTAGAATCTTTATGCATCGTTTTAATCCCGGACCTTATCAAAAAATTTTTAGCTTTTGTAGCTATTAAGTCATCGTATGTTATTTTTATAGAATCAGTATAATAATCTAATTGTTTCAAACTCAACATTTCCCTATCCTCTTTATAATCTTTAGTATCAATATTACTCAACTTAGAGATATCTATATTTACTAGATATTCATCAAAATGGGCCTTTGTGGCCGGCATATTTTGTTGTTCTCTAAATGATTTTTTTGCTTCGGATAGATCTTCATTATGATAACCATCTTTCAGCACTAAAGTCATATATTTACTTCCTTCTTCGGTTGTTATTTCTCCATTTTTCGCCTTAATTACTTTAGTATTTGCCCTTCCTTTATCTAAATCATAATAAATATGGACGTCTCTTAACAGATTATCATCCTTACCATATTTTTCAGCAAATTTGATACTATAGCCCGGAATTTCTGTATTAAAAGTACCAGGTACCAATGCTAGGGCAGGTTGCGTTTTTTGCATATCTAAAAGCATATTCTTAAACTTAAAAGCTGCTCTTGGGAAAGCATAATTCAAGAACAGAAAATTCAAACCACTCAACACAACCATTAAAATCACTAAGGGCCTTATAAAACGTTGCAGTGAAATACCTGCAGACTTTATGGCTGCAAATTCATAATTTTCAGACAGTGTACCTAATGCCATTATAGAAGATAATAAGATAGCAATGGGCAAAGCCAAAGGGACCTGCATTTGTGCTAAATACCCCAGGAATTTGAATATATGTCCTAGACCAATTCCTTTACCTGCAATTTTATCAAACTGAAGCCATAACATTTGCATTACCAATACGAACAGAATGATAAAGAAAGTAGCTAAAAAGGGAATTAAGAAACTCTTAAGAATATATTTATTTAATATTTTCACACGCTTGCTTTGTAATTAAACAATACGAAATTCTTACAATAATAAAACCATTCCGATTTTCCAGACCAATGCTTATTACCTATTCACAAAGTTGAGGGTACGGTATTTCATTTGAAGTCTTTCCGGTTAAAGTTTATTAATTAGATATCCTTCTTTTTTATATTTAGCCTCATCAAACATGAATAATTTACCTGACAGCGGTTGATTGGTCTTGAATTTTGTAATAGTTAAGGTAGTAACAGTGCTATTATTACCCGTTTCTACCAATCGGTAAATATGATTTGTTTTAATGTCAACACCTAATAACACGCTACTTATTTCAGAATTACTATCTATTGGAATCAATTTAACGTATTGAATTTTTCTTCCATTCATATTTTGTAAAGTATCCCAACTATAGGTAAATCCGTTTTTATAAAATGAGAAAAATTTTGAAGGTGTGAGCGTGCTTGAATCATCAGCATCAGCATCAGAAATATTTACTTCTTCATCTTCGGCAATAATGTTATAGACTTTTTTACCATCAAATAACTGATTAACCCCTAAAAAGTTCACATTATATAAGTCACTTTTCATAGTTACATTTCCTCTTGTCTCTTGATGTACATCTTCTTCGTTATTATCTAATTTATATTTAAATTCAACATAAATATTTTCATAGGTATTCATTTTTTTTGATACCTCATCCAACAATTTTTTAGCTTCTACTTCTCCTTGAGCAAAAGCTACTGTACTTAGTAATACTGTACATAATAATACAACAACCTTTTTCATCTGTTTATTTTTATTGTTTTTTAATAGTGATGATTTCATCTATTTAATTGATTTGTTCATTATTTAATAATTCTTCCAAAGCCAACACATCAGGAACCAATACTTGTCGGGCCTTACTTCCTTCAAAAGGGCCTACAACACCTGCTGCCTCTAATTGGTCAATAATTCTTCCCGCTCTATTGTATCCCAATTTTAATTTTCGTTGTAATAAAGATGCTGAACCCTGTTGTGCATTTACAATGACATATGCAGCATCACTGAACAAAGAATCTCTATCCGCAATATCAATATCAAGACTTGTGCCACTTTCTTCACCGACATATTCAGGTAAAATATGTGCACTGGCATATGCCCGCTGCGAACCTATAAAATCGGTAATTCTAGCAACTTCAGGTGTATCTACAAAAGCACATTGTAATCTTGTCAATTCATTCCCTGTTGATATTAGCATATCTCCTTTACCGATCAGTTGATCTGCACCTTGAGCATCTAATATGGTTCTAGAGTCAATTTTAGACGTTACTCTAAAGGCAACCCTTACAGGAAAATTAGCTTTGATAATACCTGTAATTACGTTTACAGAAGGCCGCTGTGTTGCTACAATTAAATGAATTCCCACTGCCCTTGCCAGTTGAGCCAAACGTGCAATAGGCGTTTCCACTTCCTTACCCGTTGTCATAATAAGGTCAGCAAATTCATCGATAACCAACACTATATAAGGCAAAAATTTATGTCCGTTTTCGGGATTTAATTTTCTGGATTTAAACTTCTCATTGTATTCTTTAATATTCCTAACATATGCATCTTTTAACAGATCATACCGATTGTCCATTTCAATGCACAACGAATTTAACGTATTGATAACCTTAGTGGTATCAGTAATGATTGCTTCTTCAGAATCTGGTAATTTCGCCAAATAATGACGCTCAATTTTATTAAAAAGTGTCAGTTCTACTTTTTTAGGATCCACCAATACGAACTTTACTTCTGCAGGATGTTTTTTATATAATAAGGAAGCTAATACGGCATTCAATCCAACCGATTTACCTTGTCCGGTCGCACCTGCCATTAATAAGTGCGGCATTTTAACCAAATCAATTACAAACGTTTCATTCGAAATGGTTTTTCCCAATGCCATAGGTAACTCCATCTTGGCATTTTGGAACTTTTGAGTAGAAAGTACCGACTTCATTGAAACGATTGTAGGTTTTTTATTTGGCACTTCTATTCCGATAGTCCCTTTACCGGGAATTGGAGCAATAATACGAATACCTAAAGCGGCTAACGATAGTGCAATATCATCTTCTAAATTCTTTATCTTTGAAATTCTTACACCGGCATCAGGTACTATTTCATATAGAGTAACTGTGGGGCCAATGGTAGCTTTTATACTTGCAATTCCAATTTTATAATTGCTTAAGGTCTCAACTATTCTATCCTTATTGACTTCTAATTCTTCTTTGTCAATAGTAATATTTTCGTTGCCGTAATCTTTTAATAAATCAAGGGTAGGAAATTTATATTCAGACAATTCTAATGTAGGATCAAACTCACCAAAATCTTCAACCAGTTTATTAGAAAGGTTCTCAACCAAATGATCTTCCTCAAAAGTTTTTTCAACTTCAATTACTACTTCTCCATGTTGTGTATTATCAACCTCAACAGAAAGTTCTTTTTTTTCATATTTTTTCTTTTCCTGTTTAGTTGGTTTTATAGCATCTAAAGGAAGTTCGAGTTCGGAAATAGGTTTTTCATGAACGGGTTCAGAAATATAACCTTCACCAGTTACATCGTCAATTCCGGCCTGACCTTCAGTTTTTACTTTCTTTTTCGGAAATGCCTCTTTTAATGCTTCCGGCGTTAATTTAAATTTAGTAATTAAATAGGCTAGTAATGTAAAGAGTAAGACTAAAAATATGCCAATTTTACCTATAAAATCGTTTAAAAAATCATTCATTTCATAGCCAATAATACCTGAAAATAGTGAATGATCCGGCACAAAAAAACCAATTCCCAATGCCAACCATATCATAATAAGTATGCCTAAGAACCAAGATTTTCGCAAAGGTTTAAAGGGTAAATTGAACACTAAAAAAAGTCCGGTAAATAATACTAAAACAGGGAAAATAAATGCAGCGATACCAAAACCTTGATAAATAAAAAGGTGACTGATTTCAGCACCGATCTTCCCCAATAAATTTTTGGAATCAACTACTCTATCCGCAAACAAATACAGTTGGCTTTGGTCGGCTTTCCAATACATAAAAAAAGACGCAAAAGAGACTAACATAAAAACAGCAAACAATATCATAAACACACCAAAAACCAGATGCGTTTGTTTACTTTTAAAAAACCCAACAATGCGATTTTTTTTAACTTTAGATCTTGCCCTTTTCTTCTTTGCCATTAATAAAACTATCTGTAGCAAAAATACATAAAAATATAAGAGTTATAAGGCTTACAACAAAAGATTAAGAAAACTTTGGTATATATATAATCAAACCTATAATTATGGCTATAATAGCTGCTATTGCAGGTGCCCCGGCAGAAATATCTTTTATAAAGCCTATTTTTTTATCATATGATGGCTGTATATAATCTGCTAATTTTTCTATCGCTGTATTTAACGCTTCGGCAACCAATACCAGGCCAATGGCTAAGAATTGCATTATCCATTCGATCGCAGACAAATGCATTATAAAACCGACTACAGACATTATGATTGCAATACTAAATTGCACCATAATACTATGTTCTGTAGTGATTAATAGCCAAGCACCTCGTAAAGCAAATTTAAGGCTTTTGATCCTACCCTTTAAAAAATTATCATTAGGGTTTTTCACATGTTTAAATTTTTGCAATACATTAAAATTAGTAAATTAAAAAATTGAGAACATATCCAACCACTAAATGCAAACAATACTAAATTTAATCAAACAAAGCTTCTAACGCTGCTTTATAATTAGGTTCATCAATTATTTCTCCAACCTGCTCCGTATACATTATTTTTCCTGATTCATCCAACACGATAACAGCTCTCGAATGTAAATTTGCTAAGGGTCCGTCAATAATTTGTAACCCATAATTTCTACCAAAATCTCCGGTGGCAAAATCAGATAGATTAATCACATTTTCTATCCCTTCAGCACCACAAAAACGCGCTTGGGCAAAAGGCAAATCTCTTGAAATACACAATACTTTTGTATTCTCTAACTCAGCTGCCTCTTTATTAAATTGTCTTACCGAGGCCGCACAAGTACCTGTATCTATGCTCGGAAAAATATTTAAAACAACCTTAGAGCCACGATATTCTGATAAACTTGAATTTGACAAATCATTTTTCACCAGGGTAAAATCCGGAGCCTGACTACCTACTTTTGGTAATTCATTACTCGTGTGTATTGTATTGCCTTTTAATGTTATTGCTGCCATAATTTATAATTTTTTATTTTATCAAAAATACGTTAAAAACAAAAACTCCCGAAACATTTCGGGAGTTTTATTATGAGTTTTAATAATATTAATTAATATTTATATTAAAATATTCAGCTACTCCATCATGAGTTGCCGTCAGGCCTTCTTTACCAGAATTCCAATTGGCAGGACATGCTTCTCCATGCTCTTCGTTGAATTGCAATGCATCAACCATACGTAAAGCTTCATCAACGTTTCTTCCCAATGGTAAGTCATTCACTATTTGATGTCTGACGATACCTTGTTTATCGATTAGAAACAACCCTCTATAAGCTATTAGCTCGCCATCAGCTTGCAACTGATCGTTATCATCATAATAATAATCACCCGCCAATACATCATAATTCTTTGATATGGTTTTATTTGTATCAGCAACTAAAGGATACGTAACNCCTTGAATNCCNCCTTGATTTTTAGATAATTGTAACCATCCCCAATGAGATTGTTCAGTATCTGTAGAAACAGCTACCACCGCAGTATTTCTTTTTTCGAATTCAGCTAATTTCTCTTGAAAAGCATGCAATTCAGTAGGGCACACAAAAGTAAAATCTTTTGGGTAAAAGAATAGTACTACATACTTTTTATCTAAATATTGATTCAATGAAAACTTTTCTTCGAATACGCCACCATTTACTACCGCTTGAGCAGTAAATTCAGGTGCTTTTTTTCCAACTAATACTGGCATTTTTTATTGTTTTTTTAAAATTAAGGTGCAAAGATAGGACGTCATTTTTTATTATAAAAGTTAATACATTCTTAAATTCATCATTATTTTTTATGTGCGTATAAATTTTATCTATTTTTGAACAGAATTTATCATTTTAAAACAGAATACGGCATTAAAATTGATACTGTCTAACAAATGGGTTTACGAAATATCATACCTTTATTTATTATACTAGTTTTTGTAATAGGTATTCCTGCACAATTATTTGGGCAGGTTGACTCCTCAAAAAAAATCAACAATGACAAACCTACTAGTATTTTTTTTGATAGTCAAAAAGATATAAAACCATTGAATTTAACCTTGATCGACACTACCACTAAAAATTCCATTTTAAATTTTAAACCACCAAAAAGTCTGTTGGGTTTTAAGCCAATTGGTACTAAATATTTTGACCCTTTCAACACGAACCAGAAAAAGGCAATCAACTTCATGTCTCAGGCGAATACAATTGACTCAGATATTCTCGTAAAAAAATCTTTTAACGGAAAAGATATGAGTAACGTAAAACTTACCAGTGATTTTAACCTGGGCACTTTACATAGCACTTCTGAAGCTGTTAGAATTGAGGTCAGAGATCATAGTTTAGTAGATGGCGACAGAGTAAAAGTATATGTAAATGAACAGCTGTTAAACTCAAACCTTATGTTAAATGGCTTATATACGATCATTTACATTGACCTCAAAAAAGGGTATAACAGAATCGATATTGAAGCTATTAATGAGGGCTATTCAGGGCCTAATACTGCCGAATTAAAAGTGTATGATGAAAAGGGTTATTTACTGTCTTCACAAGAATGGAATATTTTAACAGGGCAAAGAGCTACACTTGGGGTTGTAAGAAACTAGCGTGCATTAACACAACCTAATATTTTATACTAAAATTGGCTTTATCATAATAAAAGGCTAACTTCGTTTGTCAAATTCGGAAAATAAACCAACTCATACTGATTAAATCAGTAATAAACCCTAACCATTATGACCGAAAAACATCATCTATTAACCGACCAACAATTTGAAAAACAGTTTAAAAACTGTACCTTAAGTCCCATTTTATTTACACATGAAGCGCATTTAAGATTGGCTTATATTCATCTAACAAAATACGGTCTTAACACGGCTATCAAAAATTTGTGTGAGCAAATAGCCAATTTTGATAAAAAATTTGGCGATGGTACAAAATTCAACAAAACTGTGACTATCGCATCCGCTCAAATCGTTCATCATTTTATTAATAAGTCCAAGTCTATTTATTTTAGAAATTTATTGAAAGAATATCCTCGCTTAAAAAACAATTTTTTGGGTTTGTTAAAAAGTCATTATACATTAGAAATTTTAACTGGTAAAAAAGCGAAGCAAGAATATTTGGAGCCTGACCTATTACCCTTTGGATAATTTCAATTAAGTATTAAAACAACTATGGCTAACAGGTTTGGTAAGGTAATTAGTATTCTTTTGTTGCTTTCAGCAATATTAATTTCTTGTAAAAACAGTACCAAATTACCCGATCCTTTGGAATCAGGCTGGAAAGGAAAGACTGTGTGTGAATTGGTTGAAGAAACCCTTAAACTAAGAGTGTTAAAATGTACTTTTGAACCTGGTGTTGGGCATGAAAAACATTATCACAAACCTCATTTTGGATATACTTTAAAAGGCAGTACTTTTAAAATTATTGATGATAAAGGTATTCGAGAAGTGAATGTAAAGACAGGAAGTCATTTTTCTAAAAATCAAATTTCTGAGCATGAAGTATTGAATATTGGTGACAGCACTGCTGTTTTTTTAATTTTTGAACCTAAGTGACAATGATGTTAATCAATATGATTTATAAGATTTGCTTATATAAAAAAAACAAAGTATTAAGCTTTGGGCTTTTTGTAACATACTTTATTAAACTACTACTAATGAATATAACTCACTCAAACTCATTGATATGCAGATCACTAAAAACACCGGCAGACTTGTAGGATTGCTATTCTTGCTGACTGCCATAGCCGGGGGTTGGGGAACTTCTATTAGAGGATTATCTGGTGCTAGAGACAATATTGTAACTTTTTTAAACAGCGTGGTTGAAAATACCGGTCAAATGAAATTGGCTATTGGTTTAGATATGTTGGGCAGTGCCATAGCCGTTCTTATTGCTATTTACCTCTACCCAATTATAAAAAAATACAGTACACGTTTGGCTATTGCTTATGTAGGTATAGGTTTTATAAACTTTACAATAATTACCATAAGTAATGTAATACACTGGTCATTATTGGTTGTAGGTGAGGAGTACGGTGCTAGTTCAGCAACAGACGCACAACATTTTACTACACTAGCCGCTATGCATTATGAAGCTTATTATTGGGCACACTTTTTACTACTCATGTGCTATGCCATTGGAGGCTTGGTATTGTATTATTCTTTATTTAAAATCAAATTGATACCACTTTGGTTAGCAGTCTGGGGTATCTTAGCTTCTACTATAGTCTTTGCTGGTGGTGGTTTACAACTATTAGAAATACCAGTGTCTTTCTATTTATTTGTACAAAATGGTGTTTTTATCTTGACCTTTATTGGATATTTACTAGTAATGGGCTTTAGAACGGAAAAATACAACTCTTTAAATTGACTTTCTCAATAAAAAGTTGACCTTTGCTTTTTATAATTATTTTTAAGATTAAAACGTGGCTTGGGCAACACATTATATTGAGAAATTGAAAAATGGAGAAACGGTACAGTTTCGGCCAAGAGGAGGGTCTATGAAAGGAAAAATTAATTCTGGACAATTAGTAACAATTGATCCAATTAATGATAGAGAATTAAAAAAAGGTGATATTGTGCTATGCAAGGTTAAAAGTTATCAATATATACATCTAATTAAAGCAATTCAACAAGATAGATATCAAATTGGAAATAATATTGGGAGAATTAATGGTTGGATTAACAAAAGATCAATTTTTGGGATTTGTGTTAAGATTGAAGATTAAAAAACATAAGATGTAAGACATAATTTTGTTCTTATATGTTTATTGAAAAGCCTTATCTTGTTCTAAAATAATGATCTTATATGCCAAGAATCAAAAACAAATATCTTTTTACCTTATTTATAATTATAGTTATACTAGTAATCATAGGCTCTCGTGAATTTTTACAATTAGAAATCGAAAAATACGCCAATTGGGCGTTTCCAAAGGACAATAATAAAAATGGTGAGACTATCAAATTAATACTGAGTATTTTGGGTGGAATTCTTATACTATTTGGATTATATATATCCTATATTAGAGCTAATGCGACTCAAAAAAGCGTTGAAAGTCAGAATGCTCAAATTGAACTTTCCCGAAAAGCTCAAACTGACGAGCGCTTTAAAAATGCCGTTGAGCATTTAGGAAGTGATAAAGAGCCTGTGATATTGGGTGGTATAGCTGAACTTAATCAAATAACAATAGATAATCCTGAAAAATATAAAGAGGTTGTTTTTAATATCTTTTGTAGTTATTTAAGACAAGAATCTAATATAAAGAAGAATGCTGAAAATATTAATAGAACTATTGTTCAAGCTATAATTAATAATCTATTTAAATCTGGCCCTTATGATAATCTAAAAGCTGATTTAAGTTTTTGCAATCTAAATTCTATTGATTTTGATGGCATAACTTTTAAAAATTGCGATTTACGCTTTAGTCATATCCCATGGAAAATGAATGATGTGATATTTATTAATTCCGAGCTTTCAAAAATAAATGTCTGGGTTGGTCGATTTAAAAATGTTGTTTTCAATAATTGTAATTTATCACAAGCATTCTTCTTGTCAACCGAATTTGTAAATACTGAAATAGTTAACAAAAACGATTCTATTAAAATGAATTGTTTAGATTGTAGGTTTGAAAACTCAATATTAGATGCTGATTTCTATGACTCATCTTTTCTCGCGAATGAATTTAATAATAGTTTCTTTAAAGGAAAATCTTTAAGTTCTAGTGACTTTTCAGGTTCGAGTTTTTATAACGTCGATTTTTCAAAATTGGACATTTATGCATGTAATTTCTCAGCATGCGGATTCAACAAAGTAAAAATGCAAACTAAAGATCCAATTATTGAATGTAAATTTAAAAGTATTAGTAATGATTATAAATACTTTAGCCAATTTCTAGAAAAAAAAATAATGGAATCAATTAATAAAGAATCCAATTATAGTGGCTTGAATTTGGATACAAACAATTTATTTAAATGTGATACAAGCAATTTATCAATTGATGATAAAGATTCTATTCTTTTAAAATATAAATCTTTAAAAGAAGAAAACAGCCCTAAAAAAACAAAAAAGTCAAAAGAATAATCTTCGTGACTTTTTTGCTTCTATTTTTATGAGATCCTGAAACTACTATTCGACAGACTTTCCATGCTACCTTCAATATAAAATATATTTTACGTTTCGGTAATGATCAGGATGACATATTCAAGATAACTTAATTACAAATGTATCACCTAATCATAGGCATCTGCAACAGCCTCCATAACTGCTTCACTCTTGGTTGGATGCCGTCGAATACTCTTAAGTCTTGTCTCTTGTTGCTTCAAATAACAAGCTTTGCCAGTCCTTCAGGAAGAGGAGCGCCCATTCCAATGCCATTTTCATCCACTATTATTCCAACACCTGCACCCACAACTGTATTTCCAGAAAAAACATTAGATCCAACTCTAATACTTGTACTTGAAATTTGACATTCAGGAAGCTTTAACTCTAAACCAGTAATTATCTTGTTTACTGGATCAAAACTGTAAAGTTCAACCCCATCAATAATTATCTTAAAACCATTACCAATTAACTCATAATCAATACCTTGTGCAGGTTCATTACCTAAGACCTCTACCTTAGCTTTTTCTCTTTCAAGTGAAATTATTGATACT
>JGI24023J19991_10003083_pt1 | contig 11857 bp, 8 predicted proteins | sample Cruoilmetagenom1_FD_19991 | JGI IMG/M metagenome (IMG submission 19991)
AAAGAAGTAAAATACAAACAAGCCATACCCTTGATTGATAAAGGGGAATGGGTGTTGGTTGAGTAACTTATGCTGAATTTAATAAATGGTTGTATATCTACTCTAAATAGAGAATATATTTTAGCTTTTTGATTACATTCTACTTTAGGGTATATTACTCCCCTTGAAATGGAATTAAAGTTAAGAGGAGTAATTAAAAATGTTGCTTAAAAATTTTAGTCCCATATTTACTAGGTAGTCCAATTCTTTTATCGGGTTGTGCTGAAAATCCAATTAAACATAGTAAAAATATTATAATCATTTTCATTTCCTTAATGTTCTATAGCAAAGTAATAAAAGGATATTTTTCATCTCTGTTTAAAAATGTGTTTCATTATTTTCTATAACGATTATTATTCAATTAAAATTACCCAATTAGGATTCTTTTTTCTTATCAAATTCAGGCTCTCTAAAGTCTGTTCATTTAATGGATTTTCGGTTATCCAAAGTTTATCAATAACTGTGCCTGTAGGTATGATTAGCTTTGTTAATTTATTTCCTTCTAAGCCCAAAAGATGAAGGGACATACTGTCTGTAAGTTTTATATGTGTTAACCCGTTTTCTCTAATCACAATATACCTTAGTTTATTGTTTTCTGAAAGGTCTAGATTAGTAATATTATTACGATCTAAGCTAAGATTAGTTAAAATTAAATTATTAGAAAGGTCTATATTTTTTAATTGATTATCATCTAAATCAAGACTTTCAAGATTTTTATTATTTAAGGTTGATAGGCACATTAACTGATTGTCATTTGCACTTATTTCTTCTAAATATGGATGGCTATCAACATTCAACGTTTTGATTTTGTTTTTATCAATAGCTAAATACGTTAACCTTGTATTATTAGTGATATCAATTTCAGAAATTTGATTGTTAGAAATCTTTAATGCTTCTAATTTTATGAGTTTAGTTACATTTATTGTTTTTAATTTATTATCTCTAACGTCTATACTTTTTAATAATGTACAATTTGAGAAGTCTATTTTATATAATTGATTTTCTCTTGCTCTAAAACCTTTAAGAAGTCTGTTATTTTTTAAATTTATTTCTTTAATTTTATTAAAGCCAATTGATAACCATGTTAGTTTTTCATTTTTAGTGACATTGAGTAATGTAAGCTTATTGTTTCTAAATAAAGTTAATGATTCTAATTCAGTATTTTTTGACACATCTAATTCTTCTAAAGTATTACTTTGTAGGTCTATCGATTTTAATGCTATGTTCTGAGAAATATTCACCTGAGTTAGCTGGTTGAAATTTGCCTCTAGTTTTATAAGATTTATAAGATTTGAAAGGTCTAAGTTTGTTAATTGATTATTACTTACGCTTAACTCTTTTAGGTTTATATTTTTAGAAAGGTCTAAACAAGTTAATTCATTTTTTGATATTTGTAAGTATTCTAGATTGGTGAAGTACGCTATTTCTTTTGCTGTTTTAATGCCTTTATCACCCAGGTGAAGATAATTAGCATCACTAACTTTTTCATAATTATATTCTACTGCATTTTCAAGTATAGCTTTTCTTAAATTTTCATCTTCAAATTGAATGTCTTCAATAAATAATGGTTTATTGGCTAGTTTTTGTTCAGATAGTTTACATGTTTCTGGTTGTTGACTTGTGCATGTATATGATGTTGTCAATATAATAAGAATTGCTATTTTTTTTATTATTTTGGTTTTTCATAGGTGATTATTTCAATAGGAGAATAAATATAGGTGTCAATGTATTTTGGTTTCAGTTGGTAGATTACAATATACTCTCCTTCTACCATGTCTTCATGAAATAGATTTATCATGTTTTTTGAATCCCAATCGTTAATCTTATAGGTATTATCTATTACATCAACATTATTATCATCTAAAGGGGCATTATTATCAGTTAAATATTCCGTTCTGTTCTTTAAATAGTTTATTGTATAAATTTTGTTGGTGTAAGAGATATAGAATATCTTTATTGAATCTACTAATAATAATACATTTGGAAGACTCTCATTTTTATTAATGCCACCGCTATGTAAATATTTTTGACTCCCTTCAGAAGAAAGTAAATTATCTATAGTGATGCCCCCTTCTTTTTCTAAAATATTTTGATAGTATAATTTCATAATATCTATAGGGTATAGACCTTCTTTAAATTTTTTAATTAGTTTTCTTTCTACTTTTTCATTGGCTTGAGAAACATCTGGTAAATAATGATATTTTAAGTTTACAGAAGTTATATACTCATTTTCTAAATAGCCTGATAAATCACTATAATTTTTCCAGTTATTATAATTTGACACAATGTATTTTGAGTTATTTAAATCCTCAATTGCAAGATTTCTTGTGCTTAAAATAGTATCTAAATCTCCACCTTGAACTAAAACAGTATTATCCTCGTTTATGGTATACCTATAAAACAATTCTTTTTCATCAGAGCTTTGTATTTTTAAAAGATTCAAACAATTGTAACAGTCAGACTCTCCTGATACGACTATAAGCGTATCTATCGAATTTGGTATTGAACGCAATTCTAATTCATCTGGATAGTCATTTTCTGTATAATATACATCTTGATGGTTTAATATAAAAGGTATTGAAATATAATTGTTCTTATTATTGTATTTAAAAATAGCAACTCCATTTAACACAAAATCTTTGATATTATATTCATAATTTTTAATCAAGCTAGAATCAATTTCTATTGTATATTCTTGAACAGAATCTATCAAACTCACTTTAGTTATATTAATCTCTATACTATCGTTTTGAGTCGAGTCAGTTAATACTAAAGCATTTTTTAAGTTATCTACCTCATCTTTAGCGACCATGAAGCCATTCTCAGAATTATTTTTTTTACTCACCTGTTTTTCACACAATACTATTAGTAGTATAATTGCTACTTGTAAAATATATTTAATCATTATATAAATGTAATTAAAGTAGTTATTGGGTATCCGAACTACATTTCTTGTTATTAAAATCTACTATTGTAGGATTGTATTTATTATATTTTAGCCTGAACTCTTTTATTTTGTTTTTTGCATGCATGGAATTAATCATTACATTTATTGCACAAAAATCTTTTACTTTGGTGTTGTTTTCAATACTTATTTTTTTAGCTGAAACTAAATGTTCTAATCCGTTAAGGTTTGTTATTGTTATATTATCAGCAATATGTAATTCGTCTCCAACATAAGCTAGGTGTTTTAAATTAGTAAATGAGGCTAATGACTCATTACCCCAAATGTCTAAGCTCCCACCAATTAATACTATATTATGTATTCCTTTCAGGGAGGTTAGGCTTTCATTTTTATAAATAAAAATACCTTTATCCACATCTTTAATATTTTCTAAACCCACAAGAGATTCTAGAGCAGCATTACTAGATATTACGATATCTTTTACGGAACTTAGTTGTAATCCTTTTAAAGAGGTTAAAGCATTATTATTCTTAATTAACAGGCCTTCGCCTATAGTTGTAACACTTAATGAGACTGATGTTAGTGCATCATTATCATCAATACTTAAATATTTATCAATCTTCTTTAGATTAGATAAATCTGAAAGAGATGTTAAACTGCTATTTAGAAATAGCTCAATAGATTTGACAGAAATAAGATTATCCAACCCCTTAAGAGATGTTAAATTTGTATTGTGTGAAATTTTCAATTCTCCAATAGATTTTATTTGGTCTAAACCTTTTAACGAAGTTAATGATGTACTATTTATTTGTAGGTCTCCTTTAAGACAGGTAATAGATGATAAAGCATCTAGATTTAGTATATCATTTGCAATAACATAAATACTACCATTAATTTCTTTTTTTAAATACAACTTACCATTGGGTTGAACCAATGAGTCTAATTGGGCTTGACTTTCTATAGTGATATTACCGGTATATTTCTGAGCCTGAATATCATTTCCATAAAATAAAGATATAGAGAGTATGATAATTATTTTTCTTACTAAATTTTTCTGTAAGGTGTTTTTATGTATCATCTGTTATTTTGTATAATGGTAATTCTAATAATATTTAAATTTCATAACGGTAACCTTTTAGTGCTGACTTAACAAAGCTGTTTATTATATCTTCTGCATCAAAAATAAGCCATACTAATGGTGCAAACACAAAAAATAAATAATATAATTAAATGTTTTATTCGACATCTTTTCTGTAAACCTAATAAGTATATACATAATTAAGTAATAGATAAAAATGAACCCTGTACCTATAGCAATAACAGGCATCCATGCCCCCATTGATAACATTATTATCGTTGCTATTAGTAAAACACTCATAATTACCAAGACTATTTTTTTTACTATTTTCATTGTTTTATTGTTTCTTTTGCTAAAAAATATTCAATAGCCATTTTGTATTCTGCCGTATAGAGACCATAATCACTATGCGTATTATAAATTACGATTCCATAGTCAATAATACGATCTGATTCTATTTTATAAAATGAAGTCCAATCTCTTCCAGAAAGACCAATACTCATAAACTCTAGAAAGTCCACATCTGGAATTTCTAGCCTAATATCATTTGTTTTCACAAATCTACACTTATCATTAAACTGCAGAAAAGCAACTAAATAAATACCATTAATAGTTGATTTCATTCTAATCTTGGCCAATGACATTGAATGAAACTAATACTATCAGTATGTAAAATAAATTCATCATTTTTTGGTAAATAACAACTAATCTTGTGAGCCTCCATCTGAGATACTCCAATCATCATTTTCCAGTTTTTCCCTTGCTTCTTTTGAGGTGTATTTACTTTTTCCACCATCAAAATAAACATTTTTTCTATGTGGTTGTTTCTGCCATCCTACCAATAATGCATCATAATTTTTTATTGAAAGTTTACTGTTCTCAAACATACTTTGAGCAGAAAATAAGTTTATTATAGTCCATGAACCCAAATTTTGGTCAAAACTGGTTGCTTCCATAAACATATTGTCCATGTTTTGAACTTTTGATGTATTCCAATCACCAATGTTTTGATTAAAAGAAGTTGCTCTCATGAACATACGGTACATTTGTGTAACAGATGATGTGTCCCAACCATTAATATTTTGATTAAAAATTTGAGTATCTTGAAACATTTCTGCCATATTTTTAACCATTGAAGTATCCCAATTACCAATAGGTTGATTAAAAGAATCAGTCATCGCGAACATACCTTTCATAATTGTAACCTTTGATGTGTCCCAATTACTAATATCTTGATTAAAAGATTTTGCATTCCAGAATACACTATTCATACTGACAACTTTTGATGTATCCCATTTGTCAAGTGGTTGGTTGAATTTTATTGCACCTGCAAAAAGACCTGCCATATCAATGATATTTGAGGTATCCCAATTATTAATGTTCTGATTAAATGATTTAGCTTGACTAAATAAACTTGACATACTAGTTAAGTTTGAAATATCCCAATTATCAAGTGGTTGGTTAAAGTTTTTGGAATTTGAAAACATTTCGCCTATATCTTTAACTTTTGAAATATCCCAATTACCAATAGGTTGGTTAAATTGCTTTGTGTATTCAAACATACTATTCAGGTTTGTAACATTTGAGATGTCCCATTTATCAATTGGTTGGTTGAAATCTCTTGTGTTAGAAAACATCCCTTTCATGTTAACGACATTTGAGGTGTCCCACTTTTCAATTGGTTGATTGAATTTTTTAGTTGAGGCAAACATTCGTTCCATAGTTATAACCTTTGAGGTGTCCCAACCACTAATATCTTGATTAAAAGAATCTGCATCTCTAAACATTTCATGCATATTGACAACCTGTGAAGTATTCCAATTGCCAATAGGTTGGTTAAATGTTTTTGCACCAGAAAACATCTTTCTCATACTTTTTATCTTAGAGGTATTCCAATTACTGATATCTTGATTGAATGCTCTCGCATTTTCGAACATACGAGTTATATCAGTCACATTAGAAATATCCCAATCACCAATTGATTGGTTAAATTCTGTAGCACTATAAAACATAACAAACATATCAGTTACATTAGAAGTGTCCCAACTGCTAATACCCTGATTGAAAGATCTAGATTCATAAAACAAACTTGCCATATTTTTAACCATTGAAGTATTCCAATTACCTATTGGTTGATTAAATGCTACTGCTCCAGAAAACATAGAACTCATATCTGTAACTTTTGATGTGTCCCAATTACCTATAGGCTGATTAAATGTTTTTGCTTCAGAAAACACAGAACTGATATCAGTTACGTTTGAAATGTCCCAATTTTCTAATGGTTGATTAAATGATTTCGCACTAGAAAACATAGAACTAATATCGGTTACGTTTGAAATGTCCCAATTACCTACTGGTTGATTAAATGAATTTGCATTACCAAACAGTTTTCTCATATTGGTAACATTCGATGTATCCCAATCTTCTAATGGCTGATTAAAAGACTCTGCATTAAAAAACAATTCTTCCATATTAACAACAGAAGAAGTATCCCAACTACTAATGTCTTGATTAAATGAACTAGCACCAGAAAATAGTGCATACATTTCTATAACTTTTGATGTGTCCCAACTACCAATATCTTGATTAAAAGATGAACACATAAAAAACATACCTGTCATGTCTGTAACGTTTGACAAATCAGGTATATCATTTGCATTTATCATAAGATATGTACAGCCTGAGAAAGCATTGTTCATCGATTTCCATTTTTGGTCTCCCCATTGATTAACAGCCATTATTTGCTCTTTATCACCTGCATTGCCAAAATAAATTCTTGGAAAACTTCCACTAATTGTAATCGTATGTTCTCCTTGGGTTTCAAATATATGTGATATGTTCCCTTTTACTTGTTTATCTACCTTTCCATCTCCCCAATCAACTTTGTAATTATAGCCTTTACCATTAGTAGGTATCGTAATTGTATCATTATAATAATACGTTTCCCATGTAGTTATAAAGCCTTTAGATATGGTATCAGAATTCTGCTCATTATTTAACTTTGAAATCATCGAATCTTTTGCTTGATCTTTTTGTAAAGTAATAATACTATCATCATTTTTATGATCTTCTTTACACGAAGTGAAAAATAAAAAGCTAATGCTAAAGAAGTATATAATTCTTATTCTTAAAATATTTTTTTTCATTTTTATAGGATTGTTTGTAAAAGTAATAGTATTGCTACTTTGAATATAGTTTCAATCTATATTCGCTAGTTTTGGGTTTATATTTGCAGAACTATACATGTTATTCTGTTTTTAATTGCAGGCGGTCCCCTTTTAGCTAGCCTATTAATCACTTTAAATTTTAAAAGACTCAGGTAAATTACTTGAGTCTTTTTGTCTAAATACTTTTAAATCTTAATCACTCCAACATTTACTTCATCTTCTTCATTGTCTAATCGAATAACTCTAATACTTTTTTTCTGTTTTTTAGTTCCGAATTTTGTATAAAGTGTAATCTTTAAAAATGTGGGTCCAGATATTTTTTGCATATCATCAGAATAATAATCAATTTTAAATGAATAAGAACCTTTGATAGCTTTTTTTAGTAAAAATTCTTCTGGGCCAAAACCGTCAGTCATATCTTCAGACAAACGTCCACCTAGTTTTGTCTCATTATTATCATAACCACAATCCTCATCATTAGGGTCATTAATCCATAAATCTATATCTGTATCATTATGATTCCAATCAATAACAGCTCTTATAGCTATTGGCATTTTTTTAATATACCTTTTATCTACTCCTTTAAGGTTTAATTTTGATTTGTGCCTTGATATTAAACTATTAAACTCATTAAAAGCAATTGCCTCAACACCTTCAAACCTCCTTTCTGGGTCTTTCTCTAATAATTCTCCATTAATGATTTTATATAATAAATCTAATGATTTTTGATATTCGCCAATCTCTTCATAAGCTAAAGCTAAATCTCTGTAAGATTGAATATCTTCTGGTCGTAATTTTAAAATTTCATTATAAATATAAACTACCAAATCGAATTCTTCATAAACTTCTAACTTATATGCCAATGCTTTTAACAACTCATAATTATCAATATTTATTTCAGCCAAGTTTGTCAATATCCTAATTGCCAATTTATCTTCTTTCTTTTTTGCGAAAAACTCTGAGATATCAATATAAAATGTAGGAGTATTTCCATATTTACCCTTTAAATCTAAATAAGTAGTATAAGCAGCCTTAATTGTTTTTTCTTTTTCTAATATTTTTAAATATGGCATGTCAGCATCCCAAGCTTTAAACTCAATCTCATCATTAATTCTATTTTCAAAATCTGTCAATGTATCATTGTCTTCATCAACAGCTGCATTGGTTTTAATAATTATAACTCCATTTAAAGCTCTGGTACCGTATAATGACATTGCTGTTTGTTCTTTTAACACATAAATTTCTGCAATATTACTAGTTGACAAATCATAATCTCTTTCTAAGACAACTCCATCAATAATAAATAATGGCTGACCATCTGCTATAGATGAAAGACCTCTAATAGCAATTTGCGAAGTCGCACCACTTTCACCAGCTTCATTTACAATCTGAACGCCAGCAACTTTACCCTGTAAAAATGATTGACCTAATTCAGATGTGACTGCTTTACTTACAAACGTACCCATAACAACAACTTCATCTAGAGTATTATCATCTGAAGCAATAACCACATCTATTGTGTTTGAATCTCTAACTACTTGCCCTAATGTCACCATGCCCACATAACTATATTGCAATATGTCTCCTTTATTAGCTTTTATAGTATAAATACCCTCAAAGTCAGTTTGTGTACCAATATTTATGCCTTTTATCGTTACTTGTAATCCAGGTAAAGGGAAACCATCATCAGCACTCAGAACTGTACCAGTTATCATTATAGTACCGTAATTTTGTAGTTGCTCTTGAGTCAAGGTTCTTGTCTGTACATCAACTTCATTTGATTCATTATTAGTAGCGGACAATACAGGAGATCTTTTCCCTAAACCTTCAGGGGTTGGAATCTCTATATTCCTAGCTTTATTTTTACTTAAACTAACCGTTGTTTCCTTTTTAATTATAAATTTTTCGCCATACCATTCTAATAAATCAGAATAGTCATCTTGCAATTCCTCTTTTAAGTCTAATAGCTTATCCTTATCATATTCGTCTTCTTCTACAAGACCTGCCAACAGTTCAGTATATTCTTCTAATAATTCTACTGGAGGTTTGATTTTATATCTAACATAATCTTCTACTCTATCTAAAACTATTAGAGAGGTAAATTGCGATACTAAATCATAATCTAAAGCTAGCTTTATGATTTTCTCTTTATTTCTGTCTTCATTTTGAGAAAGAAATTTTAATTTGTTTTGTGCCCAAACCCTACCCATTCTATCATTTACTACATTCGTTTTTAAAATATCAATTTTAATAATATCTGTTACTTGATTTCCATAACCAAACTGAAGTTCTAAAGGCTTATCAAAACTAAAATTCTTACCTACTATTGTGAAATCGTGACTAACTACTACAGGATAATTAGGATAAATTTCAGTAGTTTTATTCAATGAGTTTTTAAATCCTAAAAACTTATAATTCTGATAAGAAATCATATCAACCGCAGCTTTTATTTGAATTTTAGTTAAATTAATATAGTTTGCACCTGAATTATTAGAAATTTGCTCCATTTTATCATGATTGGCAGAAACTAAACTATTCACAAAATACAATGGTTTTTTACTTTTAAGGCTCAAATCACTAAGGTTACTCATGCCATCAGAAAATAATAAATTCTCATCACTAGTATTAACAAGAGCTTTGATTGCATTCAAATTTGTACCACCATCATAACTCATTTTTTGAATTTCACTTTTTAAGTTAGTCCAATTGCCTTTCTTTATGATAAATTTTTGAGTAGAATGAACTACATTACTAAATGTTATCAATTTAATTTCTACATTTTCTAAAAAATGAATATATTTACCTAAAAACTCTAACTCCTTCGTTATATTTCTATATTGTAACGAAGCTGATTTATCCCATAAAATTGTAATTTTAGTTGGTTTCTTTTTTAATTTTAATTTAGAATTAATCAATTTATACACATAAAAATACTCTTTATCAGTAATAACCTTTTCATCATCTACCTTAGCTGGAATTTCTATCAATAAAGGAGTATTTGCCAGATAATTCTCTTCATTAAATGAAATGGTATAATTGTTTTGCCAAGCACTTACTTTTACATTTTTAGAAAACGAGTTTTAATTATTGGTTCTAATAATTGATTAAAAACTTCTATTTTACAAGAAAACACATCTAATTTATCTTTAAAATCTAATGGCAATAAGTACTGATGAGCATTTTTACTATAAATAAGCTGTTGTTCATAAGCCAACACAACTCTTTTGGTACTATTTGGCTCTATAGGATAAATCCTAGCTTTATAATTATTTCCTTTGGTTTTCTCTAACAGTGCAGGGTCAATATTTTGTCTAACTGTAGTTTCAAAAACTACTCTTCCTAATTCTTTTTCAACCACAACAGCTTCTCGTAATTTATTGTTAATAGCTAAAGCAAAACGAGTAACATTTTGATTTTGACCTAAAGGAAAAGACAATTGCCCTTCTAAAATTCTATCTGTTGAATTATAGAAAAGCATGTCATAAGTAGTTGTTGCAATATTACCGACAACTTGCACATCAATTTTCAAAGAGGATAATTTTAAATCTCCATCTTCAGCATTTAATGTTGGAATGCTTTGAGCATAAACTTGTAAAGTGATGCTTAAAAATATAAAAAGGTTTATTATTGTTTTCATAGGGTTTATATTTTGCCTAGTAAAAATAATCCTTTTAAAAGTTCTAAAACCTAGTAATTTATATTAGAGCTCTTTCAAGCATTATTTGCTAGAATCAAGTTGATATTTGATTTTGTTAGGAGTAAACTTATGAAACCAATTTACTGAATTAAACTAAGAATGAGTAAAAATCACTTTTAAATGAGTAAAACCTACAAATTAATTAGTTAGATTGTCATTGACTATTTTAAGCGTCTCTTTTCTCTTTATCTTTTTTGTTTCCGTTTCAACAAACGCTTTTACAGTATAGATTTCTTTCGGAATTTCAAACCTTTCCAATGCTGTTAAACTTTCAATCTCTAGTTTCAATGTTTTGAGCTTCAAACTTGAAGTTTCAATAACCAACACTAACTTCTCCCCTAGTTTTTCATCAAGAATTCCAGCAACAAAAAAACGTTCTTCAATAACAGATGCTAATTTTCCTTCAATCTCTTCTGGTATTAATTTAACACCTCCTGAATTGATAATAGTATCAAACCGCCCTAACCATTTAAACTCTGTTTCAGAAAGAATTTCAACTACATCATTAGTAATAATTGGTGAGTCTGATAATTTGGGAGCATTAATCATTAGGCAATCTCTAGTATCTTTTGAGATGCTAATGTTTGGCAGAGTTTTGTAATGTTGAGATTGCCACGTAGTACCTCCTCGCAATGACATCGCATGTTCGTTTAATGGTTTTAGTGCAATATGCGTAATGGTTTCCGTCATTCCATAGGTGGCAAAAATAGCTGTAGAAATGTTTTGAATTCTTTCTAATAAACTGTTCGAAACTGGAGCTCCACCCACAATTACTTTTTTTATTCTGTAAAGTTGAGGCAAAGAATTTTCTAATTGTAAAGGTACCATAGCACAAAAATCATAATCTTTCTTTATACCAACTAACGGATTTGAACTAGGTTCAATTACATCTAAATGCCATCCTAAAGTTAATGCTCTTATAAGCATCATTTTTCCTGCAATATAATTTGGCGATAAACATAATAATGCTG
>JGI24023J19991_10003091_pt1 | contig 11844 bp, 10 predicted proteins | sample Cruoilmetagenom1_FD_19991 | JGI IMG/M metagenome (IMG submission 19991)
GATTATTTTGACCGCTTACGAGCCGTAGGTTTTAAGGTTGAAGAAGTAAATTTTAGCAAAAAACTTTCGGAACAAGAAATGGATAAATACCGCTTAATGAAAGGAGAGGTTTTACCGGTTTGTTTTAAATAATACCGTTATCCAGACCTTGTTGTTACCATATCTTAATGTTGAATAGTCTAGATTCGACATTATTAGAGTTCTTTCAAATCATCAGCTACCATCCACCCTATTTTACCATCAGCTATTTTAATTTTTTTCCAGTTATCAAGACTTTCTAAGATCTGAATCTTAGTCCCTTCATGTAATTCAAAACTCATCTCACTAGAGAGTGTAGGCGCACTTTTAACTTCGGTTTGTTGTGCAAAAACTATTGCCGGATTATTTGCTTTAACAATATTATAATTATGATAGGCAAAAGCTATAGTTACCAGCACCATTACAATACTTATGATTCCCGAAATAAAATAAATACGTTTAGTTCCTGAACTATAAGAAAAATGATACAATAAAAAAAACAGCGCAAATAAAAACGACAAAACCACGCCAGACCAGGCCCAGATATTATAACTTAGTTTTAATATAATTCCTTCGGTAATTTTTTGCGAAAATGTTTTAGGAAGAGGCTCAATATTGTCAATGGCCATTCGCTGTGCAAAACCTAAATTAAATCTTGCATCTTCATTATTTGGATTGACCATTAATGCTTTTTCATAATAATAAATTGCCGGAGCTATCTTATTTAATTTATAATTGGCATTTGCTATATTATATAACAAGTCATCCGATTGTTCGGCTGCATCAGGACTTTTTTCTTCTATTTTTTTATACAAAGCTAGCGCCTCATCATACTTTTCGAATTGGTATAATTTATTAGCACTTATGAATAAACTATCAGCTTTTTGGGCTGATAATCCCAATGTAATAAGTAGTATAAATAGAAGGATGTATTTCATTTTGATGTTTATCTTATCTGAGAGATGCTGAAACAAGTTCAGCATGACAAATATGTCATAATTGTTTGTCTATTTTAGCTATAATTATCCTTGCTTTACTATATTCTTGCTCCATCATTGTATTTGTTGATGGCGTATAACGCGCGTAATCGCAATCATCAAATACTTTAATAAAGTCATTTATATCATAAATTTCTACATTGCGCCTTTTTAATAGATCACTAATTTTTTCCTTACTAATATCTGATGTTTCAACTTGCAATTTAGCTTTTAAATAATTGTGTAATGCTTTTTCTAAAGCCAGGTAAAATTGCTCATTATTCCCTAATTGTTTTTTCGCTTCAGATAAATACTTCTTAGCTAATTTATCTGCTTTTCTACGTTTATTCCCAACTATGTCACTATCTCTCTCTTTCTTTTTTAAACCGATAAAAATCCCTAATGGTATTGACAGTAGTGGCAATATTAACAAAGAATAAAACAGGTTAGAACCTAAAAAGTCTTCTTTAATAATAATGGGTTTTAAATTTGCGCTGGTACTTATAAATCTAATATCTTTTGCACTACTAATTACATTTCTTTTAACCACAGACGATGTGTCATCAACTTTGGTTAAAACCTTACCTTGAGGCGCATTTATAATAAGTGCATCAGAAGTAATCGTTTTATATGTTTTATCCTCTAAACTAAAAAATGAAAATGATACCGGAGGAATTTTAAATTTCCCTCTATACTGAGGTACGACCGTATATTGATCGTAAATATTACCTCGTAATCCGCTTAACGAAGTAGTAATTTTTTCTTTATGCTCAGGCTCATATTTTTCCAACCCATTTGGAGTTTCTATTTTGGGTAATTCAACCAATTTTAGATTCCCCTCACCTTTAACTTCCACTTTGATTTGGGCAGATTCATTCGTCTTTAACTCAACTTTATTAGTGGTTATTTTAAAATCAAAATCACCAACTGCACCAGAAAAATTTGCCGGTTTATTATCTATTGGTAATGCCTTTACATTAACGGTACGTTTTCCTGTTGTAAGGGTTAAGGAAGTATTATTAGAAATCATATTTCCAAATAGATCTCTTCTGCCAATTGGGACTCCTGCGGTAATCTCGATTTCCATCGGATCAATGGTCAACTTGCCCGATTTTTGAGGAATTAAAACTGTTTTTTTAATAATTGCATAACGATGCTCTCTTCCTTGAAAGGAGCCCTCTTTCGGTTCCCATTGATTTACCTCAATATTTTGATTCCAAAAACCATTAAAAGAAGGTGACTCTACTTCACGAGTGTTTCGAACACTAACCTTATTAACATCAACATAAATTTTATAAACTACAGAGATACTCTCACCAACATATGGATTAGTATTAGAAATTTCAGCAATTAAATGAATGTTTTGAGAAGCAATATAAGTTGGATCATTAGCATCTTTAGGTATTTCTACTGCACCAGTAACCGTAACTTTAACAGTATTTGATTTAATAACATTTCCATCGATTTTTATACTCGCAGAAGGAATTGTAAATGCCCCTCTTTTCTTTGGTTGAATTGTATATGTATATGATTGTTCAAACGATTGTTTCCCGTTAACATATGAAAAGTTCGTAGACTGCATAGGCCCTGCTAAAACTTTAAAATTCTTAAAATATGGAGGTGTAAAGTCATCTGCACCCTGTTTATCTATAGAAAATGTGATGCGCAAGCGTTCGTTTAAACCCAATCTGTTTTTACTTATGGTGGTTTTAAATGATACTTCCTGAGCCAACAATTGTTGGCTTGCAATTAGTACTATTAATATTATTATACTTTTTTTAAACATTAATTTAATTTAAACTGGATTCCTGTTTCACCCTTTCTGAAACACTACCAATCTTTTTCTTGTTTTACTTTTTGTCCTTTTGCTTTTTTAGCATTAACTTTTTTCTGTGTCTTATTCTCTTCTTTGTTCATAGCCTCTAACAATTGTTTTACCTGTTGAGGAGATAGTTTAGGTTGCTGAGGTTTAGGTTGTTGCTTCTTTTTATCTTTTTTATCACCATTGTCGTCCTTCTTTTTATCGTTATTCTTATCCTTATCATCACCTTCCTTGTCTTTATCTTTGTCCTTATTTTGATCCTTCTTATCGTCATTATCTTTTTTATCCTTATCCTTTTTGTCTTTGTTTTTATCTTTATTCTTGTCTTTATTATCCTTGTTTTGTTGTTGCTTTTTTAGCATTTTTTGTGCTAGCGCTAAATTATAACGCGTTTCATCGTCTTTAGAACTATTGCGTAGTGAATTTTTATAGGCTTCAATAGCTTTTTCATATTGTTTTTCCTTCATCATGGTATTTCCAATATTATGAAATGACTCTGCTTTGGTCAACTTATTTTCAGTAGTTTTTGAAACCAATTCATACATTGGTAAAGCTTCTTTGAACCTGTTTTGCTGATAAATAGCATTTCCTAAATTATAATTTGCCTTTTCATAATTAGGATTTTGCTTTAAAGATTTTTTATAATGAACTTCAGCATCAACATAATTCTGTTGTTTATAAAAATCATTACCCGTTCTAAAAAGTTGTTTTTCTGCCTGTTCAATTTTAGGCGAGTCATTCTTGTCCTTTTCTTGAGCAAAACCCAATACAGTAAAAAATAAAAATATAACTATGATAATCCTCTCCATCTTAATTCTTTTTTTGTTCATTAAATAGATTCAATTTCTGAATCCATTTTGTCTTTTTATTCAACATAATAGAATCAAAGATTAAAAATAAAATCCCCAAACCAATAAACCATTGAAACTGATCTTTAAAATCAGAAAATTGCTTGGTTTCAAATTCCATTTTATCGGCTTTTAATAATAATTCATCAATATACTCAACAGTTTTGGTCGGTATTATTTCCGTACAAATATTCACCGTTTCCATCTTCTGCAATTTTTTTTAATGTTTTGTCATTTAACTGAGTAATTACAGTTTCACCGGCTCTATCTTTTTTATATCCAACAAGTGTACCATCCCGTTTTAACGGAATTGGACCTCCTTTTGCATCACCTACACCAATAGTAAATATTTTAATTCCTTCTTTAGTTGCCTCATCGGCAATATAACTTACATTTTCTTCATGATCTTCACCATCTGAAACAACAAATAAATACCTGTTTGTTTGTTCATCATCATCATAGTAACTTTTTGCTAATTTTAATGCTTCATTTATCGCGGTCCCTTGCGAAGATACCATATCAGGGTCTGCATTTTGTAAAAACATTTTAGCAGCAGCTTGATCGGTAGTAATTGGTAATAAAGGATATGCATTTCCAGCATAAATAATAATACCAACTCTATCACTGCCTAGTTTATCAATAACCTTAGATATAATTTGCTTAGATTTTTCGAGCCTATTTGGAGCAATATCTTCCGCCAACATGCTCTTTGAAACATCTAAAGCAAAAACAATATCAACACCTTCTCTTTTTATAGTTTTAAGTTTAGTTCCCATTTTAGGATTTACTAAGGCAATTATTAAAAATGACAATGCAAGTGCTGTTGTAAATATCTTAAGTACCGATTTAAAAGGTGAAGCTTCCGGACTTAATTTTTCTAATAAGATACTATCAGCAAAAGCTTTTTGTTTTCGTTTTTTCCAAAATACCACTAAGACAAATGCAAGCAACAAAAATACTACTGCAATAAAATAAATAAAATATGTTTTGTCTTCTAATAGATACATTTATATTGTTTAACTGTTGATGTGTTTAAATAAAGCTTCTAAAAATTGTAAATCGTAATAACATTTCAATTAATACTAATAATCCTGCTAACAGCACTAATGGACGATACTTTTCCTGATAATTATAATATTTAAACTCTTCTACTTCGGTTTTTTCTAATTTATTTATCTCGTCATATATAGACGCTAATTTTTTATTGTCTGTGGCTCTAAAATATTTACCTTCAGTTTGTGTTGCTATAAATTTTAATAATTCTTCATCAATTTCAACAGGTGCCATTCTAAATTTTAACTTGCCATTCATGTCTTTTGCATAAGGAAACATTGCTGTACCGTTTGTTCCTAAGCCAATAGTATAGACTTTAATATCTAGTTCTTTAGCCAGTTCTGTGGCAGTTTTCGGATCTACAAATCCAGAATTATTCACGCCATCAGTCAATAAAATGATGACTTTACTTTTTGCTTTACTTCCCTTTAATCGGTTTACCGCAGAACCTAATCCCATACCTATGGCAGTACCTCCATCTAGATCACCCCAACGCAATTTTCTTATTGTATTTATTACAATTCTTTTATCACTCGTTATGGGCGTTTGTGTAAAACTTTCACCGGCATATACTACAATTCCAATTCTATCATTAGGCCTTTTAGTAACAAAAGCGGTCGCAACACTTTTTAATGCTTCTAAACGATTTGGTTTTAAATCTTTTGCCAACATACTTGCTGAAACGTCAATGGCCATCACTATATCAATACCTCGTGTAGTTTTTGTTTTCTTACTCACCTCCACATTTCTAGGTCTTGCCATGGCTATTATTAAAGCTATTAATGCTACTAACCTTAATACATATAATAATGGCTTTAATTTTGCCAAAATAGATTGTTCAGCAAAGCCAGTGGTATTTGCCATTTTTAACCTTGCAGCATCCTTTTTTCTTACAAAAAAATACCAGACTGCCAATAGTGGGATTAGCACTAGCAACCACAAAAATTCGGGATTGGTTAACTCAAAATTATTCCACAACTTCATCTTCTATTTCATTTTTAGGGTGTAAAATTTCAATTATTTCTCCTGCATCATTTCTGTGTAACTCTATTTCATTAGCCAACGGTTTATATTTTGCAAATTTTACGAGATCTGCCTCTTTTAATAATTTTTGCAATTTTTTAATGGTTTCATCAGGTATATTCAAAGAGCTTGAACTATTAAAATCAGAAATAGTTTCTATCAATTCATCAGTAGTTGATTCTAACGCTGGGATACTGAGTTCTCTTTCTATATAGGAACGAACAATATCTGTTAACTCAATATAGTACTTTTTTATTCTATTTTTTTGCCAGAGTTGTTTTTCATCTAATACTTTCAATCGATTTAATGCCAATTGATAAGGAGGAATTCTAGCTTCAATTTCTTCAGGTGTTTTCTTTTTTCTAAGTACAAAATATAATATTATTACTAACAATAATAAAAAGCCTAGTATCCACCATAGGTATGATTTAAAATCATCAAAAGTGTAGGGCTCATTTTGTATTGCTTTGATAGGATACATTTTTTGCTTAGTAGTATCAACAGCAACTGTTGCCACGTTAATCAAAATTGAATCGGTGTAATAGGGTTGACTCCAAATATAAATAGGTTGTTTTGGTATTACATATCTGCCACTATCAAAACTTGTTAATTTATATTTTTTTATGAGTCTATTCTTTAAAGTATCAATATTTAAAGATTCTACAATCTCTATTTTACCCAAACTATCCAATTGTAGTTTTGGGAAAATTACTCCGTTTTCAGCATCATCAACTGTTATTTGATAATCAATTTGCTCACCAATTCTAATGTTGGTCGTATCTACTTTTACAGAAACTGTGGGTGTTTTTTGAGCAGTTGCTAAAAAACTTATAAGTAATAAAATATGTAAAAAGTAATTCTTCATCATATTATTTAGCCCCTCTACGTTTAAAATAACCTAATAGTTTTTTTACATAACTCTCATCAATTCTATTATTGATAATTCCTGAGCCACTTCTTCTAAATGTATTTTCAAAATAATCAACTGTTTTTAAATAATGTCCCTTATAATTTGTTCTTACAGTTTTTGAATTGGTATTGACTAAAATAGTTTTGCCTGTTTCAGCGTCTAACATTGGTATCATTCCTAATTTAGGGATTTCCTCTTCGTATTTATCATAAACTCTTATACCTGTAACATCATGTTTTCTCCCAACAATTTTGAGTGCACTATCATAACCATCATCCATAAAATCAGACAATACAAAAACGATAGCTTTCTTTTTCATAACATTAGAAAGGTATCTTAAGGCTTGAGTAATATCTGTTTTTTTACTTTTAGGATGAAATTCAATCAATTCTCTAATAATTCTCAACACGTGAGATTTTCCTTTTTTGGGAGGAATAAATAATTCTATTTCATCTGAAAACAATAATAACCCNACTTTATCATTATTTTGAATTGCAGAAAAGGCCAATGTTGCACTAATTTCTGTAATTGTTTCTTTCTTGAATTGTTTTGTTGTTCCGAACAATTCAGATCCACTCACGTCAACCATTAATACCATGGTCAACTCACGTTCCTCCTCAAATACCTTTACATAAGTTTCGTTATAACGAGCTGTTACATTCCAATCTATAGATCTGATATCATCACCATATTGATACTGACGCACTTCTGAAAAAGCCATACCTCGTCCTTTAAAAGAACTGTGATATTCTCCTGAAAAGATATGATCAGACAAACGCCGTGTCTTGATCTCAATCTTCCGAACTTTTTTGAGTAATTCTTTAGTATCCACTCTTTATTGTTGAACTGTTAATTTGTTTATACGTAATCGTTGTTTGTCTCATCGAAACTATCAAATACACAATTAAAAAGATGAACGATTAAGCATTTATTAAGGTACTTCTACTTCGTTAACAATTTTGTTGATAATATCAACTGAAGTAATATTTTCTGCTTCTGCTTCATAAGTGATACCAATTCTATGTCTTAACACGTCGTGAACAACGGCTCTTACATCTTCGGGAATTACATAACCTCTACGTTTTATAAATGCATAACATTTTGCTGCCATTGCTAAATTTATACTCCCCCTTGGAGAAGCGCCAAAACTAATTAATGGGTTTAAATCAGGTAATCTGTATTCTTCTGGAGATCGAGTTGCAAATATGATATTAAGGATATATTTTTCTATTTTCTCATCCATATAGACTTCTTGAACGGCACTTCTGGCGTTAAGGATTTCTTTTAAACTCACAACAGCATTCACCTTCTCAAAACTTCCTTTGAGGTTGTTTCTCATGATCAACTGTTCTTCATCTAATTTAGGATAATCAATAACCGTTTTTAACATAAAACGATCTACTTGTGCTTCTGGCAAAGGATAAGTACCTTCTTGTTCGATCGGGTTTTGAGTTGCCATTACTAAAAAAGGTTCAGGCAATTTAAAAGAAGTATCACCAATAGTAACCTGATGTTCCTGCATTGCTTCAAGCAAGGCTGATTGAACTTTAGCAGGTGCTCTATTAATTTCATCAGCCAGCACAAAATTGGCAAATATTGGTCCTTTTTTAATAGAAAAATCATTCTCCTTAACGTTATAGATCATTGTACCAATAACATCTGCAGGTAATAAATCGGGGGTAAATTGGATTCTACTAAACGATCCTTTAACAGCTTTTGCCAAGGTATTAATTGCCAGGGTTTTTGCCAAACCAGGTACTCCTTCTAATAAAATATGTCCATTGCCTAACAAACCAATCAATAATCGTTCAATCATATCTTTTTGACCAACAATTACTTTGTTCATTTCTAAAGTCAATAAATCAACAAAAGCGCTTTCTTTTTCTATTTTTTCATTGATCGCTCTTATGTCAATACTTGAGTTTTGTTCTTCCATTTTTTATAAAAAATTTTTGCAATATTATAGTAATATTTTTAGGATAGCAAACTTAGTGTTTACGGTAGTTTTTTGTTGTTAAAATTTGGTTAAAACGATGAGTATTCAAATAAATATCAAGACAATAACAAATATTCAACAATAAGGATTAAAAATTGTTAAAATCGCGATTTAATGTTAAGTTTCTTTGTTGTTTGTTAAAAAAAGACAATATTTGCTACTTATAAACTAATTAATTCAAATACAATGAAACGAAAACAACTACTTAAAAAGTTGTTATTTTTCTGTGCATTTATGTTGCCTTTAAGTATATTGGCACAAACAATTACAGGGAAAATAACTGACGGTAAGGGAGAAGCAATTCCTTTTGCCACTATTCTAGAAAAAGGAACTTCCAACGGAACTACAAGTGATGGAGATGGTATTTTTACTCTTACTGTGAGTGAATTACCCGTAACTGTTATTGTATCTTCATTGGGTTTTGTTACAAAAGAAGAAGTTATTTCTTCTGAGACATCAGTTACAATAGTAATTTCTGAAGATGCAGTTAGTCTAGATGAAGTTGTTATTTCTGGATTGGCAACAACGACTAAACGGTCTAATCTTGCAAATACGGTTGCTACTGTCTCTGCATCGGAACTAGCAGGTGTTACATCACAGTCTGGTTTAGATGGTGCTCTTTCAGGTAAATTTGCCGGCGCAGAAATAAAAGCCAGTTCTGGTGCTCCAGGAGGCGGTATATCAATGAGACTTCGGGGGGTAACTTCAGTATTTGGTGATCAACAGCCGCTTTTTATTGTTGATGGTGTTTATGTTGACAATTCAACTATTTCTTCTGGAAATAATATTGTAAGTGAAGCAGCAGGAGGAGGTAATCCTTCTACCAATCAAGATGATGCCTCTAATAGAATTGCTGATATAGATCCCGAAGATATTGAAAGTGTTGAGATTTTAAAAGGCGCTTCTGCTGCCGCTCTTTATGGTTCACGAGCAGCTGGAGGTGTAGTTATTATCACAACAAAACGTGGGAAACAAGGAAAGGCTAAGGTGTCATTTTCTCAAACTGTTGGTCTAAGAAGCCCGACACAATTATTAGGATTAAGAGACTGGGACGAAGCAGAAATAATTGCAGCAGGTGGGCCAGCTAATGCTACATTGAGAGATTATGAAGCTGAGCTTTTTGATCATACAAGAGTATCAACAACTTCTCGTTTTACAACCTCTGGTGCAAATGAAAAGAATGATTACTTTTTTGGAGCTACCTATAAAAAAGAACCTGGTTTAGTTGATAATACCGGTTATGAAAAGGGTTCTATACGTCTTAATATTGGACAAAAATTCAATGATTGGCTAGATCTGTATGTTACAACTAACTATATAAATTCTAAAGCAGATCGTGGTTTCTTTAATAATGGTAACGCAAATCGTACAATAGGCTATGCCTTAGCATTTACCTTCCCTTGGGAAGATTTGTCTCCAGTTGATGGAAGCTATCCTTCTGGTGGCGCTGGTTCCAATGTTTTAGAGACGGTCGCACTCACAACAAATAGTGAAAACGTAAATCGATTTATAGGAAGTGCAACTTCCAATATAAAACTTGTTAATACTGATAAGAATCAATTAAAGTTGGTATTACAAGGAGGATATGATCAATATACATTAAGAACTGCAAGTATTTTCCCCCAAGCATTATCTTATTTTAGATCGCCAACATCTTTAAGAGGTGTTTCCATTTCAGGGAGCACTATAAACACTAATTACAATTTATCAGCATTTTTAGTACATAATTTATTTTTAGATAATGGATTGAACTTTACTACACAAGCTGGTAGTTTTTTCCAGGATTTTAATCGTAATACTGTAATTACAATTGCTACGGGTTTAAATGGTTCTCAAACAAACCTTGGGCAATCTACAAATGTGTCAACTCAACAAACTATTATACCGCAAAAGGATACTGGATTTTTTGTTCAAGAAGAGATTAATTTTGACGATAAAATCATTGCAACCATTGGTATAAGAGGTGACAAGTCTACAAATAATGGTGATGCTAATAAAATGTATTATTATCCAAAAGCAAATTTAGCTGTAAACCTTCATAAGTTTGATTTTTGGTCTATTGATGCATTAAGTCATTTCAAACCTAGAATTGCTTATGGTGAAGCAGGAAGATTTTCTCTTTTTGGCGATAGATTCTCATTGATGAATCCACAGTTTATTGGTGGAACTTCAGGACTGAGCCCTGCTAATTTAAGAGGTAATCCGGATGTGGGTCCAGAACGTCAAAAAGAATTAGAATTTGGCTTGGATTTTGGCTTGTTAGACGATAGGTTTAATTTTGAAGTATCTATCTATAATAAGAAAAATGAAGATATGCTTCTTAGATCACAAGCACCAACTTCTTCAGGTTTTACGACTCAGGTAAAAAATGCTGCTGAGCTTGAGAATAGGGGTGTTGAAATTGGTATCAATGCTAATGTTATACAAAAAGAAGATTTTTCATGGAATTCAAATCTTAAATGGTGGAAGAATGAATCTGAAATTACAAGTTTAGATGTGCCTAATTTCACACTAGGTGGTTTTGCAGCCTCATTAGGAACATTCCTTATCCAAGAAGGACATAGTGCTACACAAATTGTTGGTACATATGATGCAACCCAGTTTACAGCGGCTGAAATTGCGGCAAGAGACCCGGAAGGCGATGGATTCTTCGTATATGGAAATGCTGAACCTGATTTTCAAATGTCATGGTCCAACGAGTTTACTTATAAAAACTTTGACCTATCCTTTTTATGGCATTGGAAAAAAGGAGGTGATAATATTAATTTGACTACATTACTTTATGATTTAGCTGGTACTACATGGGATTATGATGATACAGATTTAGATCCTTCTGGACAATTGAGTAATGGAGACTATAGAGCTGGACTAGCTTTTGTAAATCCTGAACCACTTATTGAAGATGCTGGATATTTAAGACTAAGAGAAATTGGTTTGTATTATACGCTACCAAAAGATCTTATCAAACATACCGAGCTTATAAAAGTTGGTATTTCAGGAAGAAACTTAATCAACATTTTTGATTATAATAGTTATGATCCTGAAGTTTCAAATTTTGGAAATAATGTGTTAGCCAACAATGTTGAAGTAACACCTTACCCAGCTTCAAAGTTTATAAACTTTCATTTAAACATTAATTTCTAATTATTAAGCGAATTTATTATGAAAAATATATATTTAAAAATGATTCTATTTTG
>JGI24023J19991_10003092_pt1 | contig 11843 bp, 10 predicted proteins | sample Cruoilmetagenom1_FD_19991 | JGI IMG/M metagenome (IMG submission 19991)
CCCACTTGCCATCCACCTCGACTAGGAAGTTCAGGTTTGCAAGGCCGCCCTTGAACTGCAAAGGGTTTTGGTCGCGACTGAGCGATAGCCCACTCCCGTCTAGATGCCGCCACAATGCTCGGACATCGACTCTCGCGCCTTCACTCCGACTATAGAGATTGTTCGCAGGAGCCGGCAGATTTGCATTTGGTTGTGTTACATCAACCATTTTTCGGTCGGACAATTTTTTCTATTAACGATCTTTGCACACCTCTTGTCAAGGTATGAATTTTTTGCTGTTGCCAATAACCTATTGCATTATCGATTTGTTTTCCTCAATGAGATGCGGTGACTTGGAGCTTCCGCTAAGAGTTTCCGCAGAACTTAGATCTTTCCAGATTATTTTTGTCGGACTGAATTTGGCCATGCGCGAAGGCTTCGAAGGAAGCAACATTGGAAATGGGGACACCAATCCTGGAAGCTATGTCAGGGAGATCACGGATGTGCTGACTTGGCTTGCTCCGCGCCGGCGACCAGTTTCGAACGTTGGTTCATGATTGCGGTAAACTCGCCCCAATCTCTTGGCAGAAACTCCCATAGGAGAGCAGGTCGCAACTCCGAACTTGGAACCGGCTTCGGCCAATGCCGCGATCAAAATCTTGTCAAGTGGCTCACGTTTCGCCGGCTTCATGACCCTTGCGACTGGCCAAAAAAAGACAAATGCCCCTGCGGAAGGGGCTTGGAGCTTTCGCAAATATAGGTGGTTGCGCGGGCACGCAAACAACGAGAATCATTGATCTTGCCGGTGCATTTGTAGGTTCAAATCCCGGGCAGGACTTGTACTTTGCGACATTTTCTCGGCGATGGGGCTGGTACTGTCGAGATATCGCTCCCTATCAGTGCGCTAGGGGCACTTGCTGCCCGGTCGGTCATTGATGGCGAGCAGCTTACCCTTAAGCGTTTGCGCCACATGAGCGGCGATGACGTTGCTGGCGAATTCGTCAGGTCGGGTTGCCTTGCGGATCGGCATAGATACCAAGAAAACTCCGGTAACCGGTCTGGCTTAGAAAAGGCCGGTCATAATCCACAGCGCGGGCGGAGAAGCCGGGCCAGAAGCAGATGCTGCCGGTAATGCCGAAAATCCCGTCCAGTTCGATGCGTGCGCGCATGCCATCGATCTCAATGTCGAATTCGCCGCTCTGTCCCTAGAGCGGCAACTCGCCGCGACAGGCAGCGCTCTCGCGCTCAAGAACGCAGCCCGGCGCATCGAGACCGGCAAGGACACCGGGCTCGCCGCCATTGAGGCGCAGGGCCAGCTTGTGGGCTTCCTCCCGCAGGCGCATGGTTTCGTCCACATCGGCGGCGAGCATGGCGGCATGATGCTGCTTGATCAGCGCGCGGTAGAACGGCAGGGCCTCATCCATTGTACCGGGAAGACAGCCGGTTTCGCACTCGAAGGCGCGGGCGCGGTTTTCGGCTTCCGCATCGGCGAGGAGGCTATCGAAGCCGAGCTGCGCGACAGTGTCAGGAAGATTATCGGTCATCACTCACCCCCCTCACGCCTCGATGCGGTCATGCGCCCTTGCCTCTTCGGCATAGGCGCTGATGGTCTTTGCCGGTGCGAAATGCCGGTCGCGCTCGACCGGAAGGCCAACACGTCCGCGCACGGATTCCAGTTCCGATATCCGCACACTGCCGAGTTCGGGGCAGCCCATGCCGAGATCGCACAAGCCGAAAGAGATATCCGGGTCATCCGGATCGAGTTCCGTGAGCCGCCGTCCGCCGGCGGCTCATGGCTTTCATTCTTCCCGCCATGCATCGTTACCCGAATGGGCTGAAACCCTGCATAGCAGGGGTTCGGTGATCTTGCCTGACCGCTTCTAGTGGTCAGGCGTAGCGAATAGAGCCCGGCCCGTCCGGCTGCGGACGGGAAGGCACACAACTACCTTCCCTAAGAATATGGGTTTGCCCAAAAACCTCGCACCCATTGCAGCAACCTTAATACGGTCTCGCTGTCAGCAGCGGCTGTCCATAGCATCGCCAAAGTCAGAAAAATGACAATGACCGTCAGAACACTAAGCTTTTTCTGAACCCGTATATTCTCCTTTGCTCCGAGCAAAGAGCCGTACTGTGTCAAATGATCGCGAAGGGACTGATCCGTTTTCTGAAGCCAGGTTGCGCGTTTTTCAATTTCTAAGCGGAGTCCTTTGACCAACGTGAAACCGTCCCCATAATGGCGGTCATCGCATGGTTCGAACGTTTCGACACCATGGCCAAATAGAGTGCGTTCTTGCGCATACGGAATCAGCTCGGCGGTAACGGCAGCTATGTCCACGCTATAGGAGATGTGTTTGCCAAAAATGTGAAGGACTTCGAGCGGCCGTTTTTGGCGCGCGCCGGGTCTGGACGTTGCTGCATCACGCATTGCGTCGAGATGCCAGCTATAACCTTCCAGAAGTGTCAATATGGCCCGTCTGCTGAGCAGGCTTGTGAAAATTTCGTCTATATAACTGATTTGACCCGTTCGGCCGGACCCGCCCCAGGACGTGATCTTTTCGTCGTCAAAATCGCTCTCCTTTGTCGCGAGGATGGAATGATATCGTGGATCGCGTTCATTGCGGCGTAAGACCGAAAACTTCAACCCCGGCATATCCGCGCTTTGCCAGGCATCAAAGCTGGAAGCCAGGTCGAGGATGGAAATATATGCAGGCGGGCGTATGTTGCCTTCAGAGTGAGAGGGAAAAGGCTCCGCCCCCCGCAATGTGACGAACTCACAGGTTGGCTGCTCACCTCCAAGAAGCCCGGAAGAAAATAGCCCAGGCAAATTCTGGCGAAACCATACTGCGGCAAGGTCTCCTATCTCAGCGCGAATCTGGCGAATGTGGTCTGTCTTTTGTTCTTCTGGACCACAGATTTGATATCCGCGCCTTAAAGGCTTCGTGTAGGTTTGCCGTTTTGCCCGTAGTGCCTCATCAAACTGACGCGAAAATTTCTCTTCGAACATAAAGCCCATGACTATGCAGGTCAGCGAAGAAGTAAAGGAATGGAGTTCGCCGGTCGCATAGTGCACGCCCGCCGGTAATGGCGCTTTGCGGCATGGTGGCAGAAAGAAAGTATCTGTGTTTGGAGGCTGAATAACGCCGAGATTGAGCCACCCGCTGCCGTAGGGATGCTCGTTCAATCTTTGAACCCAAGCCACCGGGTCCTGTAGGCTGGAGCCATCTCCCTTGCCCCAACCGAGGCTCTGAAAACCCGCGAGCAGCGCATCGACATAGGCCGGTGTATAAAACTCGACCGCCCACAAGCAGCGCAAATCTACGAATTCGTCTGCTGGTGGTGTGGTCTTCACATTGTCCACGGGATCGCGCTCCCGCCAAACGTCCAGTCTTCGAGCAGAATCAGAATGATGGAAAAGCCGGGGAAATCGTTTGCGAAGGGAGTGTCGAAGGCGATAAAGAAGGGATTGTTGCACCGGCGCCTCAGCGTCTCCCGGCGGCTGCTTATCTGTGGTTGGTGGTTCCCGCAACTCAGTCATGCGCCCCTTTTTCCTGATCGCCGCCGTCGTTTGTCAGGTCAAGAATATGCCAGCCCTGAGCGCGGGCCGCTGCAATCAGGTTGTCAGGCGCAGCGTCCTTTCGCAAAGCGCACGAAAGGACCTCTCTTGGCCTGGTCGCGGCAACGAATATATTCGTTGCCGCCGCGAGCTGCGCGGCGTTCTGATTAAAATCGCGATTCTCCAAGCCAAATACGTGGGGCAGGACAGTGGCGAGGTCCATTGCCCGGTCGGCCTGAGCCTGACTTCGCCAAACTTCAGTTTCAGCGATTAGGATTGAATCGACCGTCTTGCCCTTTACGGAGTGAATTGAACCGAGCCTGATCGGGATTTCGCCATGAACAAATACCGTTCGTGAAGCTTGGCCGGCAGGCGCGCCCTGATCTATCGCACCTTCCTCGACAAAATCCAGAAAGGCTCTGGCCGTTGGCGTAAGCGCCTGCCCAAACCCAATTATAGCAGTGATCCTGCGGCAAAACGCTTCCCAGGCAACCGGTTCCCACGGCGTATTGCCAAAGACCACGTGATCCCGCACTTGCCGGCGAAGCTTTAAGGGCGCACCAGGGTCAGTTTCGGCAATTACGTTCCAGAGATTGCGCCGACCAGTGGCATGACCGAGGACGTCCCGCACCCCCTGATGCCTCAACAGATCGACCAGCCCTGTCGTAACCAAATCCATGATTTCCGCCGGGGATGAGCCCGCTTCGCGCAGTAACGAGGCCTGGCGAAAGATGGCGCATAGTGTATCGGGACGGGAGCGTCTGCCCCTGCCGCTTCGATATTCAGGGCAGTAATCAACAAGGGTTTTTGGCCATTCGCCGGTCTTGTCACGTGTCGGGTTATGCCGGGAGGCAACGGCCCACACCTTAAGGTCCGGCGTGGTGTTTTCGCCCCAATGGGTGCGAACCTCGCCGGCATAAGCCGGGAGAACTCCGGCAATGCAATCCTTACTAAACAGAATGAGACTGCGGCGATTCGCGATGCCCGGCACACCTTCGATTTGCTGGGCAGCGCGCACGGTGAGACGGCTGGCAATAACGGCGAGCTCTGCACCGAAGCGCCGTGTCTTATTGAGTGGAATGACGCCCTCTGCTGCCTTCCAGTAATCATCGGGTGTCAGGCTTTCATCTTCGTACAGCGTCTGGTTCTCGTCACCTAGCCGCTGGTAAGCGACGCCTTCGTCAAAAAGCCGGTTGAGCAGCGCTAGTTGTGTGCCGTTTGTGTCCTGCGCCTCATCCAAAAGGACAAGCGGGAAACGTTTGCGGATCCGTTCAATGAGCGAGGGATATCGCTCGATCGCCTGGTGGGCCAGGGCCATCATATCAGAGAAGCGATAAAACCCGTCATTGACGATTTCCGCCTTCAGTTCCTCAAGAGCGGCACCGGTGGCGGTATGAGGGCCGGGTTGACGGGGCCGGTGACGAATCTTCAGCCTTTGCGGCGCAGCTCTTCCCGCAACCTCAAAATCAACCGCAAGCTCCATATTCCCTACAAACTGTTCAAGCGCACGGCGGTTGCGGCTGTTCTGCATATTGGCATAAGTCACCAGTGCCGGTTTTGCGCCCCACCTAGAACCGGCAACAGCGCTGAAAACATCGTCATCGATACGTTGGACTTGCCAGCCAAGTCCGCGGAGATATGGAAGCGCGACAAAACGATCAATGAAGGCTGTCACGGTGCCGATAAAATGGGGATAGCCGAGAAAAGCTGACGCCGAAGGATGGGAAAACAGCTTGTCCTCGACCTCTTCACGCGCAGCATTTGTGTGCGATATGACGCAAACCCCTTGCGTGCGGGACGCCCAGTTTCGCGAAAGCAGAGCGAGCTTCGCTACGAGCAAGGTCGTCTTGCCATTGCCGGGAGCGGCCTGCACATCACAGGATTCGCCAGCTGACAGGAACGCTTTCTGTTTTTCACCGGTAAAGTCGCATCCGCCCAGCTCCTTGCGTAAATCATCCAGTAATCGCGGCGTGAGAGGCGGAATTCTGGTCAATGATCTTGCCCCTCATAATCAGCAGCCGGCACCTCCTCTGCCATGGCAGCAAGTTCCTGAGAATTAGCGACGTAGTCGATGGCACCAACAAGATATGGCGGAAGCTTTGCGCGAAATGTCGCCGCACCGTCCGGCAATTCGTCTATTATTTGCGCAAGATTCTGTGCCACCTCGGCCTTGGACACTCCCGTTTTTTTTGACAAGGGAGCGAAGATCAGGACTGCTATATCATCGGCCGATTTAGTGTTGTCGGCCTGCCAAGCTGCTACTTTGGCCTTTGCGGCGTCCGCGATTTGCTGCCGCGTCTTGCCACTCTCGCCCTTGGCGAGCTTGATCGCCTGATGAACCAGGGTTGCGCATTCGGGCCTGCGGGCAAGATCATACTCCAGTGTCCACTGCTCAGAGGGAAACGCCATCACGCACCCACCGTCATCCCGTCTCAGGTTGGCGAGATGGTTCTGCTTCCTCCCCGCGTCCCACTCCGATTCTGTCTTGCGCTTTCCAACCAACCTCTTGGCAACGTCGGGCGGAATGTCACGGTCTGGGATGAGAGCCGTCGGCACCGGCATTTCTGTGTCATCAGCCCTTTGCAGAATACGGCTGTAACGAAACAGCCCGCGGTGGCCGACTTTGACTATGGAAACGCCATGTTTTTCGAATGGCTTGCCGATCTTGCGGGCGACCGCAGGCAGCAGAATATTTTCGGCATCGCCTTCGACGATGACGAGGCCGCGGGCAAAAAACAGATTGGCTTTCGTAGCATCAAGAAAACGGCGCAGAAACGCATAGTCATCATCCACAAGCTTGGTATGTCCTTTGCCAAGCGGATATGCCTTATGCCCAATAATCAGGATCATTGAGTCCAGATCTGCACTGGCTGCAAGTTGCGGGCTGTGCGTACTGAGCAGAACCTGAACCTGCTGACCTGCCTCACCTCTTGGGACGGGTGCGGCGCGAAGCTCAAGCACTTGCATGAACAGAGTCTGGTGCTGTGGATGCAGGTGTGCTTCAGGCTCTTCGATAAGGAGGAAAGGAACCTGGTCGGGGTGTGACTGGAGTAGGAGAAGCTCGGCTGCCATAAAAAGAAGGTTGTTGTAGCCAAGCCCCCTGATTAGCCGCTCGGTCTGGCCTGGAGGGGAATTAAGATACAGCTCTAGCCGCTCGAGAAGCTGATCAAAAGACCCTTTGGCACCAAGCCCCAGAGTAGCGCTGAGCGGGTCGCCCGAAAATGACATGTATTCGAGATAAGTCGTGTTGACATCGCTCTGAACTCGCTGAACAGCCGAATGACCTTCAACATCGGTATCGGCCTGGGTCATTGTGTCTCTGAGCGTGGCGGGCTCGCCCGGCCGCGCCGGGTCGGCTTGCCTGCCCATTGTGGGTAACGCACCGAGAATTCTTGAAAGACGCGATCTGCGGCCTGAACGCAGTTCGCGCTCGGCATCTCTAAGTGGCCGCAGATAGGTTGATTTCAGATACTCACGAAGATCACCGTCAAGCGGAAGGCCGTCGCCATTCTCTCCAGAGCGGTATTGTGTAATGACCGACGTGCCTCCACCAGCAGCCTGCCGGAGGGTCGCGCGCAGGCAGACATGCAGACGCAGGGTTCCGGCTTCGTTACTGCACCATTCAAGAAAGCGGGATTCCTCATCGGCCGTCAGCCCATCGAAGGCGCAGCGGAGAAGAAGTTCAGTGACCGGTATACCGTCAGGTTTGACATGAAAGTCGCTCGGCTCCAGCCGGAGATAGTCGTCGCCCCGCGTCCAAAGGACATAGCGGGGGGTATCGATGATAGCTGTTTTGCCTGAATCATTTGGCCCGACAAGAATATTCAGGCCCCGGCGTAACTTGAGCGAAAGGGAATTGTCCGGCCCGAAACACCGGAATCCTGATGCATGTATTTCTGACATATACATGACCGTCATTTCTCCCAACGTATGTTTCTTCAATCAAAGGCAAGGAACACCGATTCACGATCTGATTCGTCCGGATCGTATGCACCGTCCCGGCGGCTACATGCCTTGTAAGCCAGCTGGCAAAAGACGGCAAATATCTATATCTGCCAAATATTCGAGATCAGCCACGAAATATAGTAGTATCATTAGTTATGATGCGCGCATAGGTGGCGTGGTTCCCGCAAGGCGCACGAAACCAGCTGGCCGACTGCGCCGGATGAGCTGGGCTAACTCCCAGAGGCACCAACAGAATGGATACCGCGGCTCCAAAATTGCGCCACACATTTGAATGTCAGATGACCAAACGGACGATCCAGATTGTCTGTGATGACGATACGGGGCGGGAGATTGCCACCGCCGATCTGCTAGACGGTCCGGAAGCGGCTGTGCATCTGTTGAGGCGCGAAGCGGCGGCGCGGCATCTCCGTGAAGAGGACCGGTACTACTGCCCGAAATGTAAGGGGCCGATCTGGCCGAGCCTGGCAAGAGGGCGGTTCTTCAATCATTACGCGCCGGCCGATCCAACCTGCGAATGGTACACCGGTAAACCGGGCGCGCTGCGGGAAATCGACCGGAAGCGGTTTCTCTGGCTCACCGAAAGCCCTCTGCACAAGCGCCTCGTGAGGTTTGTACATGAAATGGCAGAGTGCGATGAGCGTTTTGCCTGGGCCAAGAAAGACCGAGAGCGCATCACCGATAAGGATAGCGGTTTGTGGCGCAAGCCCGATGTATGGGCCATGTTCGGCGATCGGGAACTGGTTTTCGAATTGCAGCTCTCGCGGACTTATCTCAAGGACATCGTCGGACGGGAAGCATTCTATCGGGACCACGGCATCTTTATGGTCTGGGTGTTCCACGGTTTCGAGCGCTTCAAGGAATTCGCCGCCGCCAAAGATATCTATTTCGCCAACCGGACGAACGCACTGGAGCTTGATCACGAGGCGGAAGCGGAAAGCCGTAAGGCCGGAAGGCTGAAGCTCAAGGCCCATTGGTGGGGCTATGCGCCGGACGCCTCGGGGAACCTGAATCCGGGTTGGTGGTCGCGCATCGTCGATCTTGATGATCTGGTCTGGGATAAGGAGACCTTCAAACCGTATCTGATTGATCCTGAGACAGAAGAGACAACGTACCTGCGGAAACGCCATAAGGACTGGCTGACAAGGTTCGAGCCGTCTTGGCTTTCACGCCACGATAAAGGCTATGCATGGGGTTACCGGGCCTTCCAGCGGGCCTGGAAGCGCTTCACAGATTATCTCGGTCACCGGTCCCTACCCACTTTCGAGGAAGCGGAAGGCGATGATTTCGCGGCCGTGTTGGATCAGCTTTATGCCATCCGGGACGGCGCTCAGCATTTCGGGAAGCAAAATCTTGTAGGAGCCACCAACACGGCGCTGGAATACCGCCAGGGCTTTACCGCGGCACTTGTCGCCGTCGCCAAAGCCTACGGACGCACGGCCCTCATGGAAACCGCAAGCGTCAAGGCCAAGATCGACCGCAACCTTGGACATGACGGCAAAGGAGATGCTGCCGCGCAGCTACATGCCTATAACGCAGTGATCCGGTTTCTTTTCCCGGAGACCTTACCGTACCTATCTGAAAGGGCCGAAGACAGAGAATAATTGGGCGGCGCGTTATAAAGTAGTTGCGCTTTCAATTGAGACGAGAGAGGTCTAGTCATTAATAAGACAAGGCGGAACTGCCTGCTCTGAACTAAGCGGTACTGAGTTTTCTTGATTTCGCAGGCGTGCAACGAGTTTATTTAAAGACAGATTGATACTATGATAATTCGCTCTTCCCTTTCTTGTGAAACCTGCGGCTCGCCACACGTGGTGCGCATTGGCATGGGACAGGAGGAGCGGCAATCGCACCGTTTTGCGTGTCGGGGCTGCAGCGAGGATATCGTTGTGGTGCTCGAAGTCGATTACGCGCGCCTGGGATGGAGAACGATCCTCGAAGAAAACGCCGCGCCTTGCGAGGAGCGCGAAGACTCTCACATAGTCAATCTCGACGCGAATTTTCTGATCCCCGAGGACCAGCAGGGTGTTGATCTCGCCTTCCCACGCCTTGGGCAGATGAACAAGATGGCCAAGGCCGCGCCCGGCGGGCTGGTCGACTTGAAGAACCTCTCGCCGAAGCAGCTTGGCACCCGGCCCTTCCGCCGTCCTGACTATGCCGGCGAATGGAAAAGACTCAAGAAGGCATGGTCCCTGCACCGAAATGGGCGTGACAAGCTCTCAAGGCGGCAGATTGAAGCGGCATCACAGGCTTTATACCCGGACGACCCCCTGACAGATCTTCCAGATTGGATTTGGCGGCTGACGATGGGCCTGTGCCAATCCGCTTACGAACAGCGTTTGCTTGATGTGATAGACGTGATCCGCCCGGCATTTCCAAGCGAAGGAATGGCCTTGCTTTCCAGACATTACGATGAAAACATGGCGGCCCCGCGCGGCGGACAGTATTTCGAGTTAATGAAAGCGTATTTCGCTTCCTATTCCGAGTTTGCACAGGTGCAGTTTTTGCTGACACGGGGCCTTGCGATACCCGATGACCACAAAGCATCTTCAGCGGATTTTGACAGCGTACGGATGTTCTATGGCAACACATTCGAAGCCTTTGCTGATCTCACCGATATCCTCGCGTTCCTGAATAATCTCCTGACCGGGCGGCGCTTCGATATGTTCGAGTCGCTTACGCCGAAGAAATACTATGGGCTCGACAAGAGCAGCCGCTTCAATCCCTTCGCTCTCAACCCTGCCTTTATCCGTCTATGCGAAGAGGCCGACAACCAGCTCCGTAACGCATCCCATCACGGGAAACTCGTCTTTGAAAGCGGAGATCAGCTCATTCGCTACCGGACCGGCAAGGATGGAACCGGCCCGGAGAAAGTACTAACTTATACCGAATATCTGCAAAAATGCGTCCGGATCTTTCTGCAGGCGATGATCCTGCTGCGCGCCGAACTTATCATTTGCAATCAGTTCGGCATTCGCTATCCGGTATGAAGGAGCAATTGACGGCATATCCGAATGCGACTACCGCCCACGGCTGCGGTCTTTGTCCCTGCCGTCCGGTTGGAAGTCCCGCAACAGCTCTGGCAGCGGCGACTGTGACGACGCTCGCTCAGTATCGCCGCCTGGCTGCGCCGCCTCACCGGTTTCCCCTCTCGCCGCCCGCGCCAAGTCATCCTGCAATCTGTCCTGCGCCGCTGCCGGGTCCGGGATTTTGGTTTCCTTTACCTCCCGGAGTTCTCGGCCAAGCTCCGAGGTATAGCGGTTCTTGGCTTTGTGCGGCACGGCCTTACGGCCCCGAAGCGACAGCTCAAACTGCACTAGGGGCATATGGTCATGGCCGGCCCGGCCCCTGATGCGCCGCTGCTTTTCAAATGAGGTTTCCAGGGAGCGTAGTCCGCGCTTTTCGATCTGTTCCAGCGCCCGACGTTTGCGCTCAAAATCAAGCGCCTGCATTTCGTGCGGCGCTGCATTTCCTCACGCGCTGCGGCCTGGCTGTCGCGCACCTGCCGCTTGTCATTTGGAAACGCTTCGTATCGTTTCTTGTCCTGATATTTGTTCAACTTGTCCCGGGCCAGCTCGAGGCCAGTCACCCTGGCGAGAAATACGGCCAGCCCGCGCGGGCTGGATTCATAGCACTGAGGGTGGACCACCAAACCCAAGCGCTTCAATTAGCCGGAACTCTAATTTCTAGAACGGACCACTCTTTGGGGGAAGACCAGCCGCTTCCACCAAGCCGCTAAGATTCTAAACTAAGGCGTGGCACCAACCGCGGGTGCGGGTCAATCACCCTATCCGGTCATTCGATCTCGACACGTACACANACTACGTCACGCGGATCGGCTCGGTGTTGCTCGACTGGATCCTTTGCAGTTTGATGAANCCGGAAGAGCAAGTGCAAGCGATCGCCTGCGTTGACGCGGAAGAGATAGGAATTTTCCGGTGGGTATTGTTCGGACACTGCGCGGACACAGAAAAACCTCCCTTGCGGGAGGCTCTGTAAGTCATTGATATTTGGTTGCGGGGGTAGGATTTGAACCTACGACCTTCAGGTTATGAGCCTGAATTGGCTAACTTGGCCTACAATCCTAGCTGACGTGCTCCGCTTGTGGAGGGCGGAACCAGCTGAACCTTTCTCGCCGTGTTTGCCAAATTTTGGCAACGTCTTCGGACTCGTTCGAAGTGGTTGGGTGGCAATAGTTGCACGCCGCCTCCTCTGACTTCGCCTCATGCCACTTCCCTAAGAAGCCCACAACCTAGGGGCCTTTCCCACTAGGGCAAGTCGATTTCCGGTTTTTGTCAGATCGGGTTCGAAATGCATCGCAGAGGGTAAAGGGGGGGGGGCTGGGGGG
>JGI24023J19991_10003093_pt1 | contig 11841 bp, 10 predicted proteins | sample Cruoilmetagenom1_FD_19991 | JGI IMG/M metagenome (IMG submission 19991)
CCTGCCAAAAGGAACCGGTCATGCATCAGATTACTCGCCCATCCAACAAACATCAATACCATCGTATCAAGGCTTATAGTAAAAAAAGTAACAGCTATGCCTTCTTCAATTGTCTGACCAGTGACGCCTTGTTGCATAAAGTCGAGGAGTTACTACCAGAGCATCGTGAACGGCTCTATCCACCCACGGAAACCTTGTCGATGTTCCTTGCCCAAGCCATGAGTGCGGATCGTTCTTGTCAGCACATCGTCAATCAAGCAGCAGTACAAAGGCTATGCGGCGGACTGACCGTCAGCAGCACCCATACGGGTGGATATTGCCGAGCCAGACAACGTCTACCCTTGGAGATGGTGTCTCATCTGACCCAATACCTGGGTGAACAAGTGAGCAGTCAGTTACCCAACGAGTGGCGTTGGCAGGGACGACGCGTCAAAATGATCGATGGCACAACGGTCACGATGCCGGACACCCCCTCTAATCAAGCCTCATTCCCTCAGCAGCGTGGGCAGCAGCCGGGCCTGGGATTTCCTATCTGTCGCATAGTAGGCATTACTTGTTTGGCCAGTGGCGCCTTGCTGAATGCAGCTATCGGACGATTCAATGGTAAAGGTGGTGATGAACAGACGCTATTGCGCACCCTGCAAGATACCTTTCAAAGCGGTGATGTGGTGGTCGGTGATGCCTTCTTTGCGACCTACTTTTTTATGGCTGCCATGCAGGCCAGAGGCATCGATATTTTAATGGAACAACAGGGTTCAAGAAAACGCGCCACTGATTTTAGATGCGGCCAAAAGCTGGGGGAACGCGACCATCTCATAGTGATCAACAAGCCTAAGGTTCGCCCCTATTGGATGAGTGAAACGCAGTATAATGTGGCACCGGATGCGCTGACTATCCGCGAGTTCAAAGCCAGCGGCAAGATTATGGTGACCACCATGAGTTGCCCTAAAAATTATCCGAAAGAGATGCTAAAATCACTCTATAAAAATCGTTGGCATATCGAGTTGGATATTCGTAACATCAAGGATACGATGGGTATGAATGTCCTCAGTTGTAAAACGCCCGAGGAAGCGAGAGACAGGGTAAAGAAATTGGGTCATCCAAGAAAGCTTAAGTAAGTGCCATTCGGGTCAGAGTAAAAACTATCGATTACCCGTCAGCTTTGCCTTGTTTATTACCCTGACCTCAAACATTTCCAATTTAATACTGAGTCACCCGTCTCCCGTCCTCGACCTCGTCACTCGGATGATTAATAACGATTTCACCTTCTTTTACGCCCTCCAGAATCTGCGCAATTAAGCCGTTTCGTTGTCCCGCTTTGACTTCACGGCGTTTAGCGCGGCCATTTTCTACCACGAAGACCGCCCAGCCATTGTTATAGCGGAACAGGCTGCTGGTTGGTACCTGTAACACATTATCGTTATGCCACAGGATAAAGCGCGCTTCGACCCGGTATCCATCACCCAGCCGTTGCCACAGCTCAGGTGGTGACGTGAAATCGGAGATGATCAAAACCCGTTGTTCGTCCACTCCCAGGGCGGAGGTCTTGGTAAAGCCGACGGGCTCAATAATACGTACAACACCTTCTAATGGTTGTTCACCACCCCAACGCTCAAACAGCACTTTCATGCCCGCTTTGACTTTCACTGCATCAGCGGAAAGGACATCCACTTCTATTTCCAGTGCCGAGGAGTCACCCACTTCCAGCAATGGCTCACCGGTACGCACCGGGCCTTCGCATTCGTGCTTGACTTTTAGAATTTTGCCGCGAATGGGAGAGCGTACTGGCACCCGTTCTGCCGGTGCAGCGGTATTGCTTGCCGCCGAGTATTGTAATGTAGTCCGCGCCGCTTCCAATTCATATTTGGCCACTTCTACATTAAAGTTAGCCGAGCGTTTTGTCGCCGCTGTAGTCTGTGCCGCGGTTTCCGCCTTGTCGAAGGCCTCGCGTGAAATCAGCTTCTTCTCAACCAGAGGCTCCAGGCGTTTGAGTTCAGTGCTGGCAAGTTGTGCCGCGGCCGCGGCGGCGTGCGCCTGTTCTTCAGCGGCGCGCAGGGCCGATTTGGCCGCCGCCACCTGCGCCTGTGCCTGGGCACGGCTGCGCGGATCCAGTACCTGGGACTCCAGCGGGGTAATACCCAACAGGATCTGCTGCGGTTCAACGGGGTCGCCGACATTCAGTTGCACGCGACAGGCAACACCATCGACAGGAGCAGAGATGATATAGCGATCGATGACCCGAGTGCGCCCTTCTTCTTCAATGGTGACGGTCAGGGGCGCATACTTCACTGCGATGGCTTCGACCCGTACCGGTTGCGGCCAGAAGCCCCATACCAACAGACCGATAATCAGCAGTGTGATTAACACGATAACTGGATGTTTTCGCAACGCTACTTGCATCGTTTCACTCCTTGGTTTTGAGTACGGTCACCATATCGAGATGGGCCAGGTTACGCCAGATAATAATGGCTGAAATGATGGATGAAATGATGACTACCAGGGCAGCAAAGGCATAGACATTGATACCCAGCACCAGCGGAATGCGATAGAGATCGGTATCGAATTCGAATGCCAGATAAGCGCACAAGCCATAACCAATTAACAAGCCAAGCGGAATGGCGACCAGGGTAAGTAACGCTAATTCACCTAACAAAATATAGGCAACTTCTCCGCGCTTGAAACCAAGTACACGTAGACTGGCCAGTTCACGGTTACGCTCCGACAAAGCGATACGCATGCTATTGTAAATCACACCAAAGGAAATACTCGAGCCGAGTAGAGTAGTGATAAAAGTAAAGAATAACACGGTTTCGGCGAAGGTAGCGTAAAACGCCTTAATGGCCGATTTATATTCAACCACGCCAGCAATGCGCGGCATGTCCTTAAGCTCGGCATACACTTCGCGTTGAAAACGTTCGTCCACTTGCAATAGCGCCCCGGAGATGGCATCACCTTCTTTTAATAAGCGGTTCAATGCATCGCGATGCATATAGGCATTAACACCCAGATATTCTTTGGCGGTGCCAACCACCTGCACCTGGACCGTAGGCCGGTTGCCTTCCAACACCTCGATAGTAAGGAAATCACCGGGTTTAATATGCAGCAGCTCGGCCAGATAATCGGTAAGAATGACACCTTCTGCTGGCAAATCGATCACATTCAATTCGGTATCCAGGAGGCGCATCAGGTCACCACCGGGCTGAATGCCCCGCACCGCGGTGCGATAAAAGCGATGTTCAAAGCGTAACATCGCTGGCGCAATGCGAAAGCTTTCGACATGCTGCACTCCCTGTATACTGCGCAGTGAATAGAGTGAACGTAGCGAAGTGGGCTCTGTATAATTGGCAATGAGATCCCCACGCTGACTCAGATTGTATTGCACATCGACCATTTGATCGATGGCGCCTTTCTGAAAGCCGCCGATCATCATGACAGCGCAGGCCATCGCTATACCCAGGGTGGTCAACAATGACTTTAAGGGTCGGCGTTCAATGTGGCGCAGGATCATGCGTGTGGGTTGAGAAAACCAGCGTTGCAGGCCCAGGCGTTCTACGGTGGTGGCATGATAGATGGCAGGTGGTTCTGGGCGCATCGCCTGGGCCGGGGGTAATTTGGCGGCATGGTGCACTGCGTATAAAGTAGCCAGGATGGCGACTGCGATACTGATCACTGTCGCAGCGATGATGACCTGTGGCTTGAGTACATAGATCATGAATGGGAAGCTATAAAATTCCATATAGATGTTGCTCATGCCCTTGCCCATCCAAATACCGGCAGTGATACCAAAGAGGATACCGAGCCCTACAATCATCAGCACCATCTTGGTATAATGAAGACCGACGGCAAAGTCACTGTAACCAAAGGCCTTGAGGACAGCGATTTGTTCACGTTCGAGACCGACGAGGCGGCTGATGACGACATTAAGCAAAAATGCCGCAACCCCGAAAAAAATCAGTGGAAACACAGTGGCGATGGTTTGCTGCTGTTTAAGTTCTTCGGATATAAAGCGATTGGAAAGTTGGTCCTTGCGGGCAATAGCGCCGATACCGCCATAGGGCTTCAGAATTTCATCGAGGCGATCGATGACGTCCTGTTCGTTGGTGCCCTTACTGAGGGTAAGCGTGACATCATTAAATGCGCCATCCATGTCGTAAGCACTGGCCAGTGGTTTGCGCGCCATCCAGAATACGCCGTAATGACGATAATCGGGAAACATAGCACCGGGTGCGATCTGAGAAATGTATTCAGGTGACAGGGCATACCCAACCATAGTCAGTGTTTTACGCCGCCCGTTGATAGTGGCACGCAACTTGTCACCGGGTTGTAGCTGATGCGCATTGGCAAATTCTTCACTGAGCAATACTTCATTATCGTGTCCCGGTTCAAGCAATCGACCCTTGCGCAAGTAGATCTGGTTTAATAAACCTGTGCTGTTATCAGGTAAGGATATCAGGTGGCCACTGACAGGATCGGAAAAGCCCTCAACGTCGATGTTGACGTAGGCCACTACGCGTGTTTCGACTTTATTAACGCCAGGAATTTCCTCAATACGCTGTGCGAGTGACAATGGTGCACGCTTGAGTGAAGCGAATACATGCGCAAAGTGATGATCGCGGTAATAGCTTTCGCGGGTTTCATACAGGGAATCGAGGGTGCTCAGTGACATGATGAAGATCCCTACGCCACTGACGATCACCATGGCAATGGCCAGGGCCTGCATACGCATGCGCCACAGTTCCCGCCAGAGTTTTTTGTCGATGGCCCTCATCGCCGCATCACCAACTCAGTTCCCGTGGTGCCAGGCGGACATCGTTGACATGCACTTCACTAATCTTTCCGTCGGTGAGATGGATGACACGATTTGCCATTTGCGCAATACCGGCGTTGTGCGTGATCACCGCGGTGGTGGTGCCCAGTTCCTGGTTAACACGTTGCAATGCTTCGAGCACCACAATACCGGTTTTGGAATCAAGGGCACCGGTAGGCTCATCACATAACAACACATCCGGTTTCTTGGCAATGGCGCGTGCAATGGCCACACGTTGTTGTTCACCACCGGAAAGTTGTGCCGGGAAATGATCCATGCGATCACCCAGGTCGACGAGCTGAAGGGCCTCTTCAGGCTGCATGGGGGCACGTGCAATCTCGGTGACTACCGCAACATTTTCCCGTGCGGTGAGACTGGGGATCAGGTTATAAAACTGAAACACGAAGCCAACATGATAGCGGCGGTATTCGGTCAGCTCACTCTCGGTGGCACTTGTGAGGTCATGATTACCATAATAAACATGACCATCAGTCGGTGTATCCAGGCCGCCAAGGATGTTCAACAGGGTGGATTTTCCGCTACCCGAGGCACCCAGTAACACCGTAAATTCACCGGCATACAGATCCAGATCCACACCGCGCAGGGCTTGTACCTGTACCTCGCCCATCTGGTAAATCTTGGTCACACCATGAACGTGAAATACTACACCTTCACTGAGGGGTTCATGAGGTTTGCGCTTAGTCTTTGCCATCGATTTGTCCCTTATAAAAAAAATAACAGGCAGTATATCGCGGTTCATTACAGCTTCTAAATCTACACTACGATTCAATTCATTCTACACTTGTCAGTAACGCTCGTATTACCTCCTCGTTGCGTTCAGAAATTTCATCACTTGGCTTAATGGGCGACTATTAAGGATATCCTTTTTTTCCAGCCAACCGCGGCGCGCTTGGTGTATACCCCCTGATAAATGATCGAAGTCGGCAGGCCCATGAGCGTCACTGTTGATACATACCAGTACGCCCTGCTGTTTCGCTTGTTGGCAATAGGTGTCGTTTAGATCAAGCCTCTGCGGTTGACTATTCAGTTCAAGAAAACATCCACGTTCGGACGCGGCGCTAATGATACGGGACATATCGACATCGTAAGCACTCCGTTCTCCCAACAGACGCCCACTGGGATGGGCCAGTATGCTGATATATTTTGAATCGATAGCTCGCTGGATGCGGGTTGTCTGCTTTGCACGTGAAAGTTGAAATTTACTGTGTACTGCGGCTATCACAATGTCCAGCTGTGACAATATGCTATCATGGTAATCCAGGCGTCCGTCTTCGAGTATATCCACCTCACTACCCTTGAGGATTTTAAAATCACTGAATGTTTCATTGATCTTGTCAATCGCCTCCAGTTGTTGCAGCAGACGGGATTCATCCAGGCCGTGGGCCACTGTCAACGATGGTGAGTGATCAGTAATCGCAATATACTTCAAACCCCGTTGTCGTGCTGCATGCGCCATTTCTTCTATACTGGCATGCCCATCAGAGGCCTTGGTATGCACATGCAAATCACCCTGCAAATCTTCATCAGAAATCAGCTTGGGTAATTTGTGCTGCTGTGCGGCCTTGATTTCATCACTGCCATTACGCAATTCAGGCGGTATATAGGGTAGGCCAACGGCCTTGAAAATGGACGCCTCGGTTTTTCCTGAGAGTCGTTTGTCTCCCTTGAACACGCCATACTCATTGATCTTCAAGCCACGCTGTTGCGCCAGTTGTCGTATCTGTATGTTATGTGCTTTATTGCCGGTAAAATAATGTAGTGCAGCCCCATAACTTTGTGATTCCACAACGCGAAGATCAACCTGCAGGCCACTGCGTAAAAAAACGGTGGCACGCGTACTGCCCTTTGACACTACTTCAGTGACTTCATCATAGTCCACAAAATATTGCATAACGGGACTGTCACTTTTGGCGCTAACAAGAATATCCAGGTCACCGACTGTCTCCTGCCCACGACGGTAACTACCCGCCACTGTCACCTCTAGTACGCCAGGCACCTTACTCAGATAAGCTACCAACGGATCCACATAATGATGGGCAGTATGATGTAAAAAGCGTTTTTCTGTTATATGTTGAGACTGTATTGTTTCGAGAATACGCTGCTCGGTTTTAGCACCGAAACCTGGAAGCTTTTGTAATTGTCCATGACGTGCGGCATGCTCCAGCTGTTTGAGTGTCTTGATATTCAGGTCATGATACAGCACGCGGACACGTTTCGGTCCTAGCCCAGGAATATGCAATAGGTCCTCTAGACTGGCCGGAACTTCTTTATGTAATTTATCCAGCGCATTGGCATGACCTGTCACGACGATCTCTTCTATCTTGGCTGCCAGACGGGTGCCAATACCCGGCAGCTTGGTCAGATCAGTACCACTTGCCAGCATCTGTTCCAACTCATGCCCCATACCTCGAATACTTCGTGCAGCATTACGATAGGCACGCACGCGGAAGGGATTGGCATTTTCAATATCGAGCAAGTCTGCCATTTCTTCAAATATCTTCGCGATATCTTCATTATGTATCGGCATTGGCCATATCCTGGTTTATTCAGCCATATTCATCATACGAGCGAATGAAGGCCACTGCAACCAGTCCGAGAGTGGCGATGCTATCGGTTACCCGCACTCCACTACAAACAGATCAATCATATACAAGGCAAAAAATTGTGTTCATTAGCAGTGGCGGTAACATAGACATGACTATGCTTGCATGCATACTCGAACGTGGCCTGGAAAATGATGGCTGTTTGGTACGAATAAAAGTAGTTATGCCAGACAAACCCGATAATACCGCTGAATTAGCTGTATTAATTGCAGAACACCACAGCAATATCCTTGATACCTCACAGAACTGTTCTGTGAGTGAGGTTGAACTAGGTGAAACCGAGGTCGAACTGTTACTGTAAGCCAGAGGTTGGAAATACGTTAATGCGATTACAGATGCGATACGCAAACACGGTTATCATGTAAAATAAATTATCGTCGTTTTTCTCTGGTTCTTTCTAACGCCTCATAAAGCGCATCACCCAGTAGCATATGTACCCGTGCCGTTGGGTGTAAGTCATCGAAGAAAAAAAACTGATCGAAATTCAGGCCAGAATCACAGTCAACATGGAAGATGAATGTATCTCGATTAAAACAGGCATCAGTTGTATTGGTAATACCAAAACGATCCGCTTGTTTAACCCGTTTATTGAAGAACTTGAACAGATCAAACTCGATCAATTGCAGATCACTGGTATAAGATAGGTCATTCAATGCTTGATGCAGGGCGACCCTGAATACCTGACTTAATTTCCTCGAGCGTTTGATTAGTTTGGGTTCATCAAGCGATGCGGCTAACAGGTGTGCTTCCGGAGTAATGCCGATATTGGCTGGGTTAACGACCAGGAATGAGTGAGCACCACTCTGGGCAAGCGCCATAATGGCCAGCTTTACCCGTGCCACCGCTGCTCTTACTGTATTTTTGGCAGAATTAAAATCCAGGTCATCGCGTGCAGAACGTACATCATTGCCACCAATCATCATGACATACAATGCATCGGCAGGGGCTACATGACCATGATTGGCCATGAACAGGAACACCTGGGAGTCAAGGTCGATGATCTCATCGCCTAAAGCGTTGGCACCGGCCACGGCATAATTGGTTCCCACTGCCGGGCCAATCAGGTGCAGAGAGGCATCTGCGTTTAAACCCAACTTATTGGCTAAAATCTCGACAGCCACCGGACCATTGCTAACGCGATTCATATAAAAGGGAGGTGGGAAAAGGCCAATTATCGAGGACAGGTTGCCGGTATCCGACAGGCTGTCGCCGAACACATAAACATGGCTGTACTGGCTAGCTGCCTGCGCCCAGCTCGATAGAATCAGTAAAAATACAATAAAGATATGGACAGGTCTGAATTTGATCATAAGGGTGACCTCCCTTTCGAAAATAATGCGCCAGGCTTTTATCTGACTCAGTACAGCATAGTTTAATTATTGTGATTGTAAAGTGAGTAGTAAAATGGGGTAGTAATAATTAATACTAATACTTTGACCACATAGACACATACGTCAATGTCTTGATATATCCCAATGCAATCTAATCTTAATTAATCTGTATGTATCAATTTTCCCTATCTGTAATTACTTACCCTCAGTTACCAATGGCACAAAGGCCACACCCAGTATAGACTGCGTTGATATTTCACCATCCTTATCTTTTAATACCAACATCAATTCCTGATGCATGTGCGGTAATCCAACTGGTATCACCATACGTCCGCCTGGCTTGAGCTGGTTGGTCAATGCTTGTGGAATATGGGCAGCAGCGGCAGTCACCGTAATGGCATCAAATGGAGCCTTTTCTTCCCAGCCATAATAACCATTATCGCAACGCGTCTCGACATTGCCATAACCCAACTCCCGCAGTCGCTTACTGGCAGACTCATAAAGCTCAGGTACCCTCTCAACGCTATAAACTTTTTTTGCCAATTTGGACAGGATAGCGGCCTGATATCCAGAACCCGTTCCAATTTCCAACACAATACTATCCGCTGTCAGGTCCAGTAAGTCCGTCATTAATGCCACGATATAAGGCTGGGAGATGGTCTGCCCGTAGCCTATGGGCAGCGGACCATTATCATAGGCAAAGTTCTCTTCTATATCGCCTACAAATTTTTCCCTGAGCACGTCACCCATGGCTTTCATAACACGTTCATTAAAGTGTTTCCTGCCGGTATCGGAGGCGGTGAACCTTGCCTCCTCTTCTATCACTCTCAACATACGCTTGATGTTTGTTCTCACAGTACGTTACAGGCCCTTACGTGGTCCCCTCCTCCCATGAAGATTGATAATGCTGTTGTTCGACAGTCAGTTGATCGATCTTGATATTCATGGCTGCAAGCTTCAATTGTGCAATCTCTGCATCTATCCGAGTGGGTACCGCATGGACGTCATTGCTCAACTGGCCACGCTGTTCCAGTAAATAGATAGCTGATAATATCTGGTTGGCGAAGCTCATATCCATCACTGCTGAAGGATGACCTTCCGCCGCGGCCAGATTCACCAGGCGGCCTTCAGCGAGCAGACGTAGTTTACGACCATCGTCGAGTGTATATTCTTCAACAAATTCACGTGGACGGGATTTTCCAGTACTCAATAATTCCAATGCCGGGATATTGATTTCAACATTGAAGTGGCCTGCATTGGCCAGTACACAACCCTCTTTCATGACCTCCATGTGCTGCTTGTCAATGACATGTTTATCACCTGTCACAGTGAGAATGAAATCTGATATCCTGGCCGCGTCCATGAGTGGCATAACACGATAACCATCCATGCTGGCCTCCAGTGCACGCAGTGGGTCTACCTCGGTCACGACAACATTGGCACCGTGGCCCTTGGCACGCATAGCCACTCCGCGTCCACACCAGCCGTATCCAACAACCGTAAAAGTCTTCCCCGCCAACAGGATATTGGTTGCACGGATGATACCATCCAGTGCACTTTGACCTGTTCCATAACGATTATCGAATAAATGTTTGGTCATCGCATCATTAACAGCCACGACAGGAAATTTGAGCGCCTTGTCAGCAGCCATCGCGCGTAAACGAATAACACCCGTAGTGGTTTCCTCGGTACCGCCTAACATGCCGTCTAACAGCTCAGTACGCGTTTTGTGCATTTCACTGACCAGGTCAGCACCATCATCCATCGTTATCATGGGTCGGTGATCGAGTGCAGACTGAATATGCTGATAATATACCTGATTGGATTCACCACGAATGGCATGCACAGGTATCTGATAGTCACGGACCAGAGCCGCTGCGACATCATCCTGAGTACTCAATGGATTACTGGCACATAGTTCGACATCCGCCCCTGCGACCTTTAGTGCGCGCGCCAGGTTGGCCGTTTCTGTCGTAATATGTAGACAGCCGCTGATGCGTATGCCCGACAGTGGTCGTGTAACCGCTAGATCTTGCATCAAACCTCGTATAACAGGCATTTCATTAAGTGCCCACTCTGTACGTTGCACACCCTGACTGGCCAGTGAAGGGTCTTTGATATCTGACATATATCCGCCCAAGAGGAAATTATTGTTAATTATAGTAGATTAATAAGCTTGTCTTTATGATCTAAAACAACATAGTGTCAGTAATAATACAAAAGGCCGGTATTAGCCGGCCTAAAGAGTTATACAAATCAACGACGTTACATCATGCACCACCCGATCACCTGCTCATCATGTCTACATAAACAATCAGAATTAGTTGCGTTTCTACTGGATGGCAAACCTGCTTACCTGTGACGTAAATAATTACTACTATCTCAAAGTTTCTTTTAAACGAAGCCTGCGCACCCGTTCATCCACAGTGAAATTGCTCATGTATGTAACGCAACTCGACCGTGACTAGTCAACCTTAATTTTCTGTCGTTTGGTTTCTTCCAATTTAGGTAAAGTCAACTCCAGCACCCCGTCCTTGTACTTTGCCTTCACCTTGTCTTCGTTGATATCCGCAGGCAGAGACAAGGTACGTGAATAGGAGCCACTGGACATTTCACTGCGACAGTAATCGCCACGCTCTTCCTTTTCTTCGTGGCTGGTGGTGCCTTTAATAGTCACCGTATTTTTAGTCACTGATATATCCAGATCTTTCTTATCGACACCGGGCATTTCTGCCTTGACAACAACTTCTCTATCCCGATCAATGACATCGACAGACGGCATCTTACCTTCAAAAGGTGCCAGTATTTCATCTTCTGACCACAACTTACCAAAGGGGCGCATCCAGTTACGTGAAAAATAATTTTCAAACATCCGATCCATATCTTCGAACGGATGCCATGCGCGTGCAGGTGTTGACGGTTTTTTTTCAATACCTTTACCGGTCTCAATTTTAGTTACCTTACTCATGATTTTAAACTCCTTAATTTAAGAATGTAACTGCCGTTCAATTTGGCCCTCGGCCAGGAACCAGTCCTGCTCAGGATCGCCGCGTTGAAACCCACGATGTTCTGCATTGAA
>JGI24023J19991_10003096_pt1 | contig 11838 bp, 6 predicted proteins | sample Cruoilmetagenom1_FD_19991 | JGI IMG/M metagenome (IMG submission 19991)
ATTTATTCTGGTATTAACCACCAAAAAGGTTTCATTTTTGCTTTATAAATAAATGCATAATGTAATGCTAATTTAACCCAATGACCTGCTAATCCTAAGTCTCCAATGGTTTTAGAATTGATCCTTCCTGTTTTAGGGTATTTTACATAATCTGGAACGATAGGGTTTGTTGTAATGGTAACGCCTCTACCGTCTAACATTCCAAATCCTGTAGAAGCAATACAAGCAGCTCCCATATTACCTAATGAGCCTAAGTGATGTAATTTATCATTTCCTTTCTTGATCATTTCAACAATATTGTCGGCTACCAATTTGGCGGTTATTCCTGAAGGCATTCCTGTACGAGGCGGTGCCGGAAAAATTGGAGTACCGTTCTTACTTAATCTTGGTTTAGAAATTTCATGTGGTGGTGCAAAAGCAATACCCGGTGCGAATATGTTTTTATACGTTGGATTTTGATATGTTTCTGGCCAATCTTGTACTGTCCACTCTTCATAAGGTCTTGGCGTGTAATCAGCATCAACAATCATAAATCCTTTAAAAAGTTTATTTGTTATGTCATTGTTTTTTTTATCATAGGCCTTAAAACCATGACCGGAAAACGCCGGAATTAACATAGCAAAATCAAATTCTTCTACTTTATGTTCGCCTTCTAATGTTTCATAAAATGCCTTTCCATTCTCAATTTTATTTACGCCGGCCCTTTTAATAATATTGATCCCTCTATCAGCAAAGACCATTTCAATTAAATCTTTTGAAGACATTAATTCACCTCCCATTTTAACTATAAGTCCATCCATCCCAAAATCTCCTACCTCGTACTCATTAGATATCCAGGTTACGGTAGCTTTATCTCTAACTTTATGACGATTAAGTTCTTGCTCAACATTCATTATATATTCAAAAGCAGCACCTTGACAAGTAGATTTTGCATGACCAGTACCAATGAGTATTTTTACATGCTCACCTTTTTTCATTCGTTCAATTAGTTTTTTAAGATCATTCCAGGCATGCTGGGCATGATCGTAAGTACAAACTGATGTTGTACCAAACGTTCCAGGTTTTAAGCCTTCGGTTCCTTCAAAGTTCAATTTGGGTCCGGTAGCATTGATCAAATAATCATAATCAATTTTTACTGTTTCCCCTTTTTTTTCACCTACAACATATTGCGCTCTCACAAATCCTTTGTCATTCTCAGGATCGCCTTCAGGATGAAAAGAAACTGCTTTTGCCTGTAGGTAAGTAATATTTTTTTTCTTGTAAAGAGGTGCTAAAGGGAAAATGCATTGACTCGGTTTCATTCTCCCAATTCCAACCCATATATTAGACGGAACCCATTGGTAATTACTATTTGGAGAAACCATCACAACCTCATGCTCCATAGATAAATTTCGTCTTAAGTAAGAAATCGCTGTATGTCCTGATACTCCTGCTCCTAATACTACAACTTTTGCCATTCCTATTATTCTTGAATTTGTACAAAACTATCATTTATAAACGCCTCAAAGAGTAACTTATGTTACTCTTTGAGGCGTTTATAAAGTGTTCAATAAAGAAGTTTATTTAACTGTTTCTAATTTATTCCTGTTCCAATTCAATATCCCTCCTTGCAGATCATATATTTTTGTAAAACCCATAGCTTTCAATTTTTTCGCAGCTTTTCCACTTCTGTTACCGCTACGGCAGTAAATATAAAGTTCTTTATCCTTATCTAACGTTGACATTTGATCGAAAAAATCCTTATCATAATAATTGATCATTTTGGCGCCTTTTAAATGACCTCCTTTAAATTCGCGAGGCGTTCGAACATCAATTAATTGTATATCTCCTAATTTTGTATGTAACTCGTTAGGACTAATAAGTTCAACTACTCCTTGTGTTTGAGTTATAGTAATATCTCCGCTTTTTGCTTCTTTTTTAGCCGTATTCTGAGCGCAACTCACAAAAGTAAAACTCAATACAGCAATTAATAATCTTATATTTTTCAAATTCATCGTTTTTTGTTTTTATATAAAAAAAGACACACTTTTTGTGTGTCTTTTTAGTCGGTTATACCTTTAATTCTTACAACAAAGTGGTAGGACAAACATATTCAGTTAAATGCGCATCTGTCTCTTTAATATCATTGAAACCTCCTCTAACATCAGTAACTTTTTCAACTCCATTTGCTTTAAAAATGGAAGCCGCAATCAACGATCTAAAACCACTAGCACAGTGCAAAAAGTACTCTTTTTCAGGCTTAATTTCTGAAAAATTATTATGAATAAAATCAAGAGGGAAATTTTCAACACCGAATACATGTTCAGATTGATATTCTGATTCTTTTCGGACATCCATTGCAACTTCCATACTTCCTTCTTTCAATTTTTTAGCGAATAGAGCCGCAGAAATTGAACCAATCATATCCACTTCAAAACCATGGCTTCTCCAATTGGTAATTCCTCCTTCTAAATAACCCAAGGTATTATCATAACCCACTCTTGAAAAACGGGTTACAATCTCGTTAATTCGAGCTTCATCTCCAATAAAAATAATCTTTTGATTAATATTAGACACTAGAGCGCCAACCCAAGGTGCAAAATTACCATCAACACCAATATACCAGGCTCCGGGAATTGTTCCTTCTTCTGCGTAAGCTTCTTTAGTTCGTGTATCCACCACTAAAATATCTTTCTGCTCACTCATTTCTTTGAACGTTTCAGGATGCAGGGGTGTTGTCCCTTTATGTAAAACATCGTCAATACTTGTATTGATCGATTTGTTCATTCTTACGTTGTTAGGGAAATACTGTGGTGGTGGTTTTAAACCAGTTGTAACTTCTACTACGAATTCTTCTTTCGTCATATCTGCACGCAATGCATAATTCGTTTTCTTTTGGTTACCCAACGTATCAAAAGTTTCGGAACTCATATTTTTTCCACATGCAGAACCAGCACCATGATTTGGATATACAATAATATCATCAGGTAAAGTCATTATTTTATTTCGTAGAGAATCAAATAAATGGCCTGCTAGATCTGCTTCTGTCAAGGCACCTTGTTTTACGGCTAAGTCAGGACGGCCCACATCTCCAATAAACAAGCAATCACCAGTACATACATAGGGTGTATTTCCTTCCTCATCAGTAATTAAATAGGACGATGATTCCATCGTGTGTCCTGGAGTATGTAACAACGTTAACTTACCACCACCTAACGGAAATTCTTCACCATCCTTACCATTATATATATCATATTCAGCTTTGGCATTAGGCCCAAAAACTATTTTAGCTCCTGTTTTTTGAGCCAAATCATATTGTCCTGAAACAAAATCAGCGTGAAAATGAGTTAAAAATACATATTTAATTTTTGCTTTATCAGCTTCAGCCATTCTGATATATGGTTCTGTCTCTCTTAGAGGATCAATCACTGCCGCTTCCCCGTTTGACTCAATATAATAAGCCATTTCAGCAAGGCATCCTGTAAATAATTGTTCAACTTTCATAATGTTAATTTTTATTATTTTTAAAGGTCATATGGAACATTCATAATGATTATTCAATAATGCATCAAAAGCATTAGTTATGAATGTTTCATCTTATATATTTTAGTTAATATTTTAATTTTAGTCTTTCAAAGTTAGTTAAAATTACAATTTTTTATGTAACCGATGTTACATTATCTTGATTTTTAACGTTTTATTAGTTTGATTGTTTAACATATTTTTTAAACTTCTTTTCTTTAGGATCATTATTACACAATGCATCGAAACAATCGACAGCTTCTTGAATACTCATAAAAAAATGATCTTCCTTTGCTTTTTCAATAAATCCGGATTTTATCATTTTATCACGTACAGGTCCTTTCATGCCAGTAAAACAGACCTCAACACCTCTAGAATTAAAATCAAAAATAATTTCTTCAAGCGTATGAATTGCCGTACTGTCAATATTATTTATGCTTTCTCCATCTATTATCAATAATTTCAAGTTATCATTTTTCCGTCTTTCGTAATCATATAATTTGTCCTTAAAATAATTAACATTGGCAAAGAACAATTGTGCATCAAACCGATAAATCAACATTTCTTCATTATCTTCAAGGTTATCAAACCGTTTGATATTTCTATAAAAGTGGGAATGGGGTACTCTTGCCAATTGAGCAGTATGTGGGTTTGTTGTTTTAAACAATACCATTGCCAAGGATAAAACAACACCCAAGCCTATCCCCATTTCTACCCCTAAAATAAGTGTTGCAAGAAATGTTGCAATTAGCATCCAAAAATCTAGTTTGTTACTTTTCCATAAATGAATTACTTCTTTATAATCAATCAGTCCAAAAACGGCTACCATAATCACTGAAGCTAAAATTGCTTTAGGTAAATTATAAAAATACGGGGTTAAAAAAAGCAAAGTAATAATTATTAATAACGCACTGATGATTGAGGCCAAACCGGTTTTAGCACCTGCTTGATCATTAACAGCGGTTCGTGAAAACCCACCCGTCGTAGGAAAGGATTGAAAAAAAGAGCCAAAAATATTCGCCAAACCTAACGATATTAACTCCTGATTAGGAACAACTTTATAATCCCGATGCTTAGTTTGAATCGCCTTGGCTACTGCAATACTTTCCATAAAACTAACTAATGCAATTGTCAAAGCCATAGGAATTAATAACTGAATGATTTCTAAGTCAAATACAGGTATTTGAAATTTTGGTAATGAGCCGGGAATATCTTTAATGATATTAACTGCATTCGCGCCTTCTCCCAACTTAAATAATGAAACGACAATAATTCCAAAAATAACGGCAAACAACTGACCCGGTAACGATTTATTAATCTTTTTTACACCCACTATTATTATTATTCCAATGATTCCAATAGTAAAGGCAATCCAATTCACTTCATTTATTTTTGTAAATGCCTGTACTATGATCTCATTGATATGGTGCGTTCTTGCAATATCGATTCCCAACAAATGTTTCAGCTGACTTAAACCAATTATCAATGCCGCCGCAGATGTAAAACCACTGACCACAGGATGCGATAAAAAATTCACCAAAAAACCTAATCGGAATAATCCTAACAAAAACTGAATAGATCCTACTAAAAATGCTAATAAAATGGCGTATAAAATATAATCAGAAGTAGACAATCCTTCAAAAGAACCAATAGCCGTTGCCGTAAGCAGGGATACCATGGCAACCGGACCAACTGCTAATTGTCTGGAAGTCCCTAAAATGGCATATATGATAATAGGAACAATAGAAGCATACAAACCATAAACTGCTGGCATTCCTGCAATGGAAGCATAGGCCATCCCTTGTGGTATGAGCATGACTCCTACGGTTAATCCAGCACCAATATCTCCTTTAAGCCATCCTTTATAATAATTAGGAAGCCAATCCAATATTGGAATTGTTGATTTGAAGTTCATTGGTCACTTATGTTTTATGCGACAAAGATATTGTATCTTCTAGTATATTTTGTAAGAAATGCTACAAAGCAACATATAACAAAGTGAATACTTATGCATTACATTCATCAAAAGCTTTCTCTTTACAAGGCTTATCTATTTTTTTATGAATTTCAGCTATGGCCGTTTTTTTATCTTTAAAGAAAATATCAGGCCCTATTTTGTGAATAAATCCACCTTTTTGAAGAATATCCTGGCTTACAATTTTTAATCCGGCTATGTAAATTCCACCCCTGTTTTTTTGCCATTTTATAATTTCATTCGTAAGCCATTCGGCTGCAGCTAAATCAATAAAATTAATGCCATCAGCGGCGATTAAAACGTGTTGAATTTTATTTTCATCATAAAGTTTTGATATATAATCTGCTATTTTTTCAATAGATCCAAAATATAATGATCCATCAATGCGTACTATTTTCAAATTAGAACATTCCAATGCATCTTTGTCTCTAATAATATTGACCAGGCGCTTATTTTTATCTACCGCCAATGTGGCAATATTAGGTTTTGAGGTACGCTCCATATAGAAGAAAAAGGAGGTGAAAATACCGGCAATTAGTGCAAATTCAAGATCGAAAAATAAGGTTCCTAATAGGGTAATAGCCAATACCACCAACTCTTTTCCACTACTCTTATATACTTGTTTGATGTGATGAAAATCTATTAAATTATAGCCTACTAATAATATAATGCCACCCATTGCCGCTTTGGGTAAAAAGGCAGCATATCTTGCGAACAACAATAAAACGACCATTAAAAAAATAGAAGCAAATATGGCTGACATAGGTGTTTTTGCACCAGCCTGATGATTAACCCCCGACCGCGTGAACGATCCCGACCCAGCATAACTGGAAAAGAAACTTGCTATTAAATTAGATAACCCCTGGCCTATAAATTCTTGATTCCCATCTATTTTTTGATGCGTATGTAATCCGATTGCCCTTGCAATTGCTACTGCTTCGATTAGACCCAATAAAGCTAACACCATGGCACCTGAACTTAATTTGCTTATATTTTCATAAGATAACTCCGGCATTCTAAATGGTGGAAGGTTTGAGGGTATGTCTCCAACAGTTTGAATTCCATTTGCATCACCTCCTAATAAAATTGCAATTACACTGCCCAATACCATTGCTATTAACATATAATATCTCGACAATGGTTTTATAAAAATTTTAATGATCAAGGCGATTACCAAGGTGCCGATCGCTACTAAGAAAACATACCAATTCGTTTCAGAAATATGTTTCCCGATATAAGTCACGATCTCAACAATGGTACTTCCCTGAGGTACTTTAATTCCGAAAACATGTTTTAATTGTTTAAAGGCAATTAAAATTCCAGCTCCAGCGGTAAAACCAATAATCACCGAATGGGAGACAAAATTTACCAATTTACCCATTTTTAACAGCCCCATAACGAATTGGAATAAACCTGCTAAAAAAGTGAGTACTAAGGCCAGTGATATAAAAGCTTCCAAATCAGTTTCGGGATTCACAAATTTCACCAAGGTAGAGTACACAACTATTGAAATAGCGGTAGTGGGGCCTGAAATTAAATGATAAGAAGAACCGAATAAAGCTGCCACTATTGGTGTTATCATGGCAGTGTAAAAACCATAAATCGGCGGTAATCCGGCAATCATAGCAAAGGCTACAGCTTGTGGAATTACAATTATTGTTCCGGTAATACCCGCTATTAAATCATCCTTTAATGATCTTTTTGCCAGTGGTAACCATGTAAAGAAAGGAAAAACTTTTTTAAGCATCTACTAATTTAGTTATTTATTTTGCCTAGAACAAGAATCCCGCTTTCGCGGGAATGTCTTGAANTAAATTATTTATCTTCNTTTGGAATAAAATAACACCCTCCNGGAGATTTATCCGGTGTAAAGGCCCTNTTAAACCAAAGCGGCCTTCTTTCTCCATTTGGCCCTGGTGCAGGACGTGTCATTGCCAACCATTCTTTATACACTTCATGTGATTTATTAGTATCAACAAAAATATCTCCGTATTTTTCTCCCTGTTCCGGTTTCTCTATTCTCACCCGTTGATGCCAGGTGTGCATCCCACTAATTGGATCTGGATGAACTGCATGAGTAATATTTTGATGTACTCCACCATCTTTCCAGAAAATACGTTTTGAGTCCTTATCATCAGATTCAAAAGGTTTAACTCCCGATAAGGTATTCATTTTCCATCCTCCTTTTCCATCGCTTTGAATATCGACGGTATTGGTTGCCCAGCGGTTTCCTATTTTATCCTGAGGCCTTCTCCATCTACCAATATGGTGTGAACAAGCTACAACACCGGGTTTCATACCTTGGGTCACCCATACCTTATCAATAAAATATCCTATATCAGTGTTCATTTTTACTAAATCACCAGTTTTAAAACCCCATTTGGCCGCGTCATCAGGATGCATCCAAATTGGATTTCTATTGGAAATTTCAACCAACCATTTAGCATTACCAGATCGTGAGTGAATTAATGTGGGTAAGCGGAAGGTTGGTACCAATACATATTCTCCTTTTGATTTATCCAATACATCATTATGAATATGGCTTTTTATATAGGTCGGTGTGGCATACTCAGGCCATTTCCAATCAACCATAGTTTGCGAATAAAATTCATTTTTACGAGAAGGTGTTGGAAAACCAACCATACCTTTGCCATTAATCATTACTCCAATAGCTTTACCATCTTTTGTGATAACATCTGTTTTGGCATCGACTTTTGTTCCTTTCAATTGCTCGACAGTTAATAAGGTTTCGTTCTTTTTATAAGACTCCCCTTTCTCGATTTCAAAGGCACCGTACTTTTTCATATACTCCAAGGCTGCAAATTGCCCGGTAAATCCATCTGCTTTGGCAGCTTCATTCAAGCCCTCAATTCTTTCAAAAATATATTGATAATATTCGTCAATAGTAATTTTTTCTCCAGGCCTATACGGTGATTCAAAAGTTTTTCGAATTCCCATACTTCCATCAGGGTCTATTCGCCAAGATAATTCGATCCAGAACTCATCTTCTTCCCAAACTTCACCAGGATTTGCCTGGTAGGTAAATTCCACTGGATTCCCATTTCTCCGGGCGGCTTCCCTTAATACCGGTTGGCGAAATGCCACCCAGGTGCCACCATGTGTTGCGTAACTGTTCAGGTCGTGTCGTTCGGATGCTAGTCCCATAGGTAAGACAAAATCAGCATAAAATGCTGTTTCATTCCATGTAGGTGTTAAGGCAGTATGCAATCCAAATTTAGATTCATCCTGAAACATTTCCATCCATGTAAATCCATCAGGATAAGTCCAAACCGGGTTGAATACCCTCGAAAAATATACGTCCATTTTACCTCTTCCTTCTTTTAAGAAATGTGGTAATAATTGACTCATTTCAAAGAAAGCCAATGGATATTCTTTCGGAAAATGTAACTCATTCCAAACTTTTTGAGGTGCAGGAGGATTCGGTTGTGTTGGCTTAAACTTATTCCATGAATTTGGTGATGTCCCACCTTTAGCACCCACGGCTCCCGTCAGAACAGTTAAGAAATGTAAGCAACGGGCAACTGCCCATCCACCGAGATTAGAAGCTCCAGCCGCTCTCCAGTTATGGGAAGCAAAGCGCTCCCCTGCTTCACCGATCTGTCTTGCAATTTCAACAATAGTATCTGCTTTTACACCTGATTCTTTTTCTGCAAACGCAGGAGTAAAATCATTATACTCTTCGATCATTGCAGCAATATAATTTTCAAAAGTCACTTCCTTATCACTATGGAGTGCTTCCAAATATGCTTCCCAGTTTGTCCAATTTTCGAGATACTCCTTATTGTACAATCCTTCTTTCAGAATAATTAAGGCCATTGCTAATAACACTGCAGCTTCTGTTCCGGGATATGTTGGTAACCAATAATCTGACATGGAAGCCGTATTGGATAATCGAGGATCCATAGTTGCTAACTTGGCACCTTTCATTTTACCCTCAATTATACGTTGTGCATGTGGATTAAAATAATGACCTGATTCTAAATGTGCAGAAATCAACAAAATAAATTTCGCATTCGAATGATCTGGTGAAGGCCTGTCATATCCATACCATAAATTATACCCAAAACGAGCTCCGGAAGAACAAATATTGGTGTGCGAATTATGCCCGTCAATACCCCATCCTTGAAGAATCCAATTCATAAATTTTTCATGCCCTGGACGTCCTACGTGATATGCAATTTCGTTATGCCTGTCCTCTTTAATAGCTTTTCGGATCCTTTCGGCTATAGTATCCAAGGCCTCGTCCCAGGAAATACGTTCCCATTCGCCATCGCCACGTTTTCCTTTCCGTTTTAACGGGAAAAGAATCCTATCAGGATCTGTAACCTGATTTATTGTTGCCGGTCCTTTGGCACAATTTCTACCTCTACTCCCCGGATGGTATGGATTCCCTTCAAATTTTTTCACCTCCTGTGTTTCTTTATCTATAAAAGCAGTTAAACCGCAGGCACTTTCACAGTTAAAACAAGTAGTCGGAACAATCTGATAGGTAGTTTTTTCTTTTTTAGGCCAAACTTTCGGATTGTATTCTACCCAGTTATCCCATTTTTCAGGAGGTGGAAAATTCTCATACATCTGGGCAACTTCTTCATCCGTAAAATGACGCATATCGTCGTCAAACTCCTGATATTTCTCTTTATGCAGATTAGGAATGATGCCTATTTTTTCTGCTATGTTTTCTATAAATGATGGTTTTTTATATCCCATGATAATTTAGTTAATTAAGCTAATGGTATTCTTTGTGGAGCTTCTACCCAAATTTTCTCTGTAGCATAAATTCCTATTAATATGAATATTGCTGCTATAGTCAATGTTGATGCGCTAGGCATAAGAAGTAATAAACCCAATGGAATAATATTCCCTATCAATACTGCCCCAATCCAAAATAGGTTTTTGTACCTTCCTTTAGTGATCATTTCTACAACGGTATGTGCAGACGTACTAGGATGTGTCATCGTCAGTTCAGTAATCATGGTAAATAAATTTACCGATATTGCTATAATCATTATCATTCCCAGAATGGACATCCAATTCTCAGCACCTGAAACTAATAAAACCAATGCAAAAATTGCAGCACCGGCCATAATACTATGCACTAACATATGTAAGGCTAATGAAGGGCTTTGCCAAAAATCGCGTCCTTTTGCTTGAGCAAATAAGAACGCTGTATAAATTGCCAACATGACTGCGAAAAATGCAGTTATCCATAGCAATATTGTTTCCCCTATTCCGAAATTTTGGAATAGGTCGAAATAGGTCGTCGCTCCCCAAACTGTTGCTAGTAATCCGAAAATGGTTATAATATATCCTCCTTTGACCAACCATGATTTCCATTGTGGGCGTAATAAAACATTTAAGAACCTATCTGGCCTGTCTAAATCCATTACTAAGAATAATCCTGTTAAGGATAAAAATACTAACGAAATTCCGGCTGACCATAATTTTGCAGTTGATGAAATTTCATATCCTAATAAAATAGCTAAAAATGGTATCAAAAATGCCCCGGCAGCAATTGCCTTGGTCATTACATAAGCAGAAACTTCCCATCCCCAAAGAATTCCCTTATCAGGAGTATCATAAATTCTACGAGCTTTCCCACTCAGTACATCTATATAATTAGGATTGTCAGTATCTTTCCTTTGATATGCAGCAGTAATTTCATTATTAATAGACATTTGCAACAGGTCAACATCCTCATTGGTATGCATCATTTTCTCGGCAGCTTTTGCAAAGTGGCCAACACCTCGAGCTTGTGAATTCCAAAATCCTGGTCCCGATTTATCGGTAGCTTCTGGATTCAATGAAGCATCATCACCATCAATATAGAATAAGTTTGGATTCGTACCTTTTTCCGGTTTACGAACTTTTACCTGCTGCCTTGCCAATAATTGAGAAATCTCAGTAGCAGGGTTTTCCATATCACCTGCAATAATAGCATGTTCAGGACAAACCGTGACACAAGCCGGTTCTCTACCTACATCTACTCTATGAGCACAATAGTTACATTTTGCGGCTGTGTTATTGTTTGGATCAATATACAGTGCATCATAAGGACATGCCTGCATACATGATTTACAACCAATACAACGGTTGTTATCAAAATCTACAATTCCATCATCACGCGTATACAAGGCTTCCACCGGGCAGATCTCAACACAAGGTGCGTCCGTACAGTGATTACATCGCATAACCGAAAAAATTCTTCGTGTATCAGGGAATACTCCCTTTTCAACTTGCTTGACGTAAGTTCTATTTACGCCAACAGCCACATCATGTTCTGATTTACAGGCAGTTGTACAAGCATGACAACCGATACATTTACGATTGTCAATAATAAAGCC
>JGI24023J19991_10003099_pt1 | contig 11836 bp, 9 predicted proteins | sample Cruoilmetagenom1_FD_19991 | JGI IMG/M metagenome (IMG submission 19991)
ATTTATTTTATGGATGGGCTGGTTCGGCTTTAACGGCGGCTCTGTCTTAAAGCTTGGTGACATCGCCAGTGCTAACTCAGTAGCGATGGTGTTTTTAAATACCAATGCAGCTGCTGCAGGTGGCGCATTGGCTTCCTTGATTGTTGCTCGCTTATTATTTGGTAAAGCAGATTTAACGATGCTATTAAATGGTGCATTGGCTGGGCTTGTAGCTATTACTGCTGAACCGTCAACGCCAACACCTGCGTTAGCAACGTTATTTGGAGCCGCGGGTGGTGCATTGGTCGTGTTTTCAATTGTTGCTTTAGATAAGATGAAAATTGATGATCCAGTCGGTGCAATTTCGGTGCACGGTACATGTGGATTGTTAGGCCTATTACTTGTGCCTTTAACAAACGAAGCTGTTAGTTTTTCTGGTCAATTGATTGGAGCCGCAACAATCTTTGGTTGGGTATTTGTTGCAAGCTTGATTGTTTGGGGGTTTTTGAAGGCTGTGATGGGTATTAGGGTGTCGGCTGAAGAAGAATATGAAGGTGTTGATATTAGTGAGTGTGGACTGGAGGCTTATCCAGAGTTTACTAATAAATAACACTTATTTTGTTTAGATTTAAAAGGGCGCCTAGGCGCCCTTTTTTTTGCGTTAGAGAAAAACATCCTACATAAAAAGAACGAATTGGTAGTTTTAAATTCTAATTAATTTTGTGAAGCAGTTCTCAAATTAGAGGGTCGTTACTAAAAAAAATCGGCCTTCAACTATGCTTTAAGTTAATAAAAATAAGCCAAAAATAGAAAGTTTATAGATGCAGAGCGTTGGAGAATGGTTATGAAGGTGATGTTAATCGACGACAGTAAAACGATTAGAAAATCTGTTGAGCTGTATATGAGAGAGTCGGGTCACGATGTGATATTGGCTAATGATGGCTATGAAGCGTTGTGTAAAATTTCAGAGCACCATCCAGATATTATTTTTGTAGATATTACTATGCCCAGATTAGATGGCTATCAAACATGTGCGCTTATAAAGAAGAACCACCGATATAAAAGTATCCCCGTGTTAATGCTGTCAAGTAAAAGCGGATTGTTTGATAAAGCTAAAGGAAGAGTTGTAGGAGCGGATGATTATTTAACAAAACCGTTTACTAAGGACAGCTTGTTAGAAACTATTAATAAGTTTTCTGTGAATGAAAACTTAGCTGTAATTTAATTGGAGACGTTTAAATGTTACGAATTTTAGTGGTAGATGATTCACCTACAGAAATGCATATTATTACAAAAATGCTTAAAACCCATGGGCACGAATTTATTACGGCCGAAGACGGCGGTGAAGGTGTTGAGCTAGCAAAAAAAGAAAAACCAGATTTGATTCTAATGGATGTCGTTATGCCAGTACTAAATGGTTTTAAGGCGACAAGAACATTATCAAAAGACCCGGAAACTAAAGATATTCCAGTTATTATTTTGAGTAACAAATCGATGCCGACAGATAAATTATGGGGCGAAAAGCAAGGTGCAAAAGACTACCTCTTTAAGCCGATTGATGAGTCACGGTTGATTAATACAATAAACCGTTTAGTGGCATAAAGCGATGAGCGCATTAGCAAAACAAATTAACCCTTATAACTTGATAAGCTCGTTGGAACGAGATTACTCAGATAAGAAGCTAATATTAAAAGAGGTCAACAAAGGCCAAGCTGGTATTAGTGTTGTTCAGGTGGTGGTTGCTGACATGGTATTTGTTATTGAAGTTGGTTTGGCTGTTGAAACAATAAGATATAAAAAACCACAACAGTTGCCTAGGTCTTATCCGTGGGGGCTTGGAGTTATTGAAGTTCGAAGTGAGGTAGTGCCTGTCTTAGATCTTGCTGTGTTTAATGAGCAACCGGCTGTGAAAATCGATAGAAATTGCCGGTTAATGATTATTCGACATGAAGAGCTCGCTTTCGCTTTAGTAATATCAAGCGTATCAGCGGTGTCAACAGTGCGAGAAGTATTTGAGAATGCGAATGAAACAGAATTAGGTGAGTTTTCCTGGGGGAAAACGAACACAAATCAATGGGTTGAAATACTCGGTAAAAAACGGCACTTCTTGGATGTGAAAAGTCTTCTGAATTGTGTGAAATTCTTAAAACTAACACTATAAATTAGGGCAAAAAAATGGCTAACAAAAAATCATTAAAAATTGATGTACTGTTTGTATACGGTACGTTGATGGTAGTTTTTCTTGCAGCAACCATCACATCATTTTTATATATTAATAAACTGGGGCAATACGATGATGAGTATTTAGATGCAGCATTTAATATAGGTGTTATTTCACAATCCGTTATACCTCTTTCTAAAGAAGGAGCAAACGGTAACGAGGTGGAGGCAAAAACATTGGCGGATAAAGGGCGAAACTTAGTTGCTTTTGCCGAAAAGTTTTCAAATGGAAACCCTGCAACCAGCTTGCCTCCTCTGCAAAAAAGCTTGTCGGACTTATCGTCTAGCATAATAAGTAAATCCACTATTATTTCAAATAGTCTTTTCCAAATTCAAAAAAACCATGTAATTAACAAACTTATAGCATTACAAGAAGCGGATAAAGTTGCTAAAGAAAGTAAAGCCATTATTGCCGATTTAGATAAGGTGAATAAAGTGATTGCTTTAGGGGAAACACATCCCTTCTTTTTAGTAGGTAATATGGATCATTCGATGACAACGGTGCTAGGCCTTATCACTTTGTTATTCCTGGTTTTAATGGGTGATCATGTCATTAGAACAACACGTAAAGAAGAACGAGAAGCGCAAAAGGCATTTAAACAAAATCAAGATGCGATTATGAATTTGCTCGACGATATTTCAAGCCTTGCTGACGGTGATTTGTCAAAAGAAGTACGTGTTTCTGAGGACATTACCGGTGCGATTGCCGATTCAATTAACTACACAGTGGAAGAGCTTCGTTCTTTAGTGCAAACCATTAAAGGGTCGGCTGAGCAAGTGACAGAAGCGACGCAGAAAACAGAGGTATTAACAGAATCTTTGTTGGTTTCTAATAATGATAATGAAAAAAGAATTTCTGATGTTAATACAACGGCTTCTAGTGTAGCTATAGACGTTCAACAGATGGCTAATCAAGCGGGTGAAGCGGCAGGTTTGGCTAATAGTTCAGCGACGGTTGCTAAAGATGGTGCGAGTGTTGTTAAGCAGTCTATTGAATCAATGAATAACGTTAGAGAGCAAATACAAGAAACATCTAAGCGTATTAAACGATTGGGTGAGAGTTCTCAAGAAATTGGGGATATTTTAGAAATTATTAGTGATATTGCTGATCAAACCAACTTACTTGCTCTGAATGCAGCAATGCAAGCGGCGATGGCGGGTGAAGCGGGTCGTGGATTTGCGGTTGTTGCTGACGAGGTTCAGCGATTAGCGGAACGTTCAAGTCAGGCAACGCACCAAATTGAGGGGCTGATTAAAACAATTCAATCAGATACTAGTGATGCCATTCATTCAATGGAAGCCAGCACATCAGAGGTTGTATCAGGATCAGATAAGATTGAGGCTGCGGGTGTTTCATTGGCTAAAATTGAAGAAACATCGGTCACGCTAGCATCGAATATTACTGCATTATCAGATCAAGCGGAAGCGCAAGCTAAACGAACNAATGAGATTAGTGAAACGATGGGTATGGTGCATGGNTCGACGACGAAGTCTGCATCTGAAACACGTGAAACAGCGACACTGATTGAACANTTATCAAGTATGTCTTCATTATTAAAAGAATCCGTCACGGGCTTTACANTGCCACGCGATGTTATTAGTACGGATTCAGCTAAATAAAATAAGAGTAAAAGCATGTCAACAAACACGCAATTTGCCGCCNTNAAGTGGATAAAAAACGAGCTTCTAATTTCTATAAAGCAAGCGCGAGTTTTNCTTGAAGGGATTCAGGCTAGTTTTAATCATGAGTCGCTAGAAAAGTTTCAATCCATTGTTAATACTTTATCTAATAATTTAGAACTGGCTAATGATGATGTGGGTTCTATTTTATGTAAAGAGCTGTCAGAAGTTGCTTGCTATATTAGATTGGAGTGTGCCTCAGAAAGCGCAGATAGTTCTGTTGATGATTTGATGCAGGGGCTGGTGTTACTTAATGACCATATTGAGAATATAAGCGATGGAAATCGAGTAGATAGCAGAGAAATAGGCTTGATTATTGATATGTTTCGTAAGCGGCAAAAACAGCCTCTTATTCAAGAATCATTGCTGTATGTATTGGACCTGTCTAATGTCAAAACTAGTCTCGAATCTAAAGGTGAAAATGAACCACTGTGTACTTTGGCGCGTGAATGTAGACCTGATTTCCAACGTTGTTTGTTAGCTTGGTTTCAAGATAACGATAGAGAATCTGCATTACAAAAAATGGTCAATGTAACTGAGTCGGTTAATAATGCAGCGACCATCGAGTTAGTTAAGTTATATTTTTCAGCTACAAGTATCGTTCTGGGCGGTGTTAAAGATCGAGTCTTTGGCGATGATAAAGGAATTAAAACTCTCGTTGGGCAGGTTGATAGACAACTTAAATTGTTGGCGACAATGGGAGAGAGAAGAGTTGCGATGGGCTTGCAGTTGGGACTTGTACGTCAAACGCTATATTACGTTGCAAGGATGCCGTCAGATAATAAAGCGGTGGAATCGTTGCAGGCGAAACTTAACCTAAAAGATAGTCTCGCAAGTCAGGGTGACAATGACGGGACTATTCATACAGTTCAGGCGTTAGCATCGATTGCAAGCACAGTACGGGATGAATTTAAAAGTATTAAACGTTGGTTAGAAGGTATTGTTGATAACGATAAGCCGCCTGCAGATGAAATTGATAGTTTTATTCAAGGAGCAGAAGGGTGGACAGAGACATTATCTGTTGTTGGCGAGCAGGATTTATCAGAAAGCATCGCGGATTTTGTCCGTCGTTTAGCATTTAGTGTTTATGGGGCGTCTGAGCTAGATGAAGAGCAGCACATAGCGCTGGCAGAAGATTGGATAAAAATTGATGAGGTATTGGTTGCGTTACAAGCAAAATCTAACATAGAGTCCGCGACTGCCGAAAATGAAGAATTAGCGGAAGAGGATATCTCTGTTAATGTCAGTACTGCAAAAACAATGCTCTCTGAACTTAATATTATTAAAGAAATCATCACCGACGATTTGGATGGTGAGATAAGCAGTACAGTGCGTTGGCCAGAAATTAACCAACTGCTTAACAATGTTCAAGCAGCATGTCATTTTATTGAGCTTGATACTGCAGCCGACTATATAAACGACTGTCGTGGATTCATTTCAGCGGTCATAAAAAAGCAAGAATATCATGTGGATTCTAGAGAAGTATCATTTATAGCGGATATCGTTGCGTCTGTAGAATACTTATTAGAAGATGTGGCCAATGATACTTCTGTAGCCAACGTGGCAATGTTATTAGCTAAGGATGCAGCTGCATTTTTAACTGGTAGGGTTGAAGACGTTCACACGTATTGTGGCGCTGAAGAGGCACCAGATGCGTTGCTACAAGAAATACCAACTGAAGTTAAGACGGATTTAGACGACGGATTAAGTGATGATGATTTAGAGATTTTAGAAATATTCACGGAAGAAGTTGGGGAAATCAGTGTTGAATTGCACAACGATTTCAATAAGTGGAAACTTGACTTAAATAATGAAGATGTATTGAAGGACGTTAGACGTGCATTCCATACATTAAAAGGTAGTGGGCGACTGGCAAAAGTTGATTTTTTATCAGAACCGTCATGGTCTATTGAGAAGGTACTTAACCACGTTATTGAAGATAACTTAGATGTTAACCAAGAAATGGTCGGTCTGATTGGTTATTTTGTTGATTCATTGCCCGAATGGGCTGACAAAATAAATGGAGAACGACCCGAATTATCAGATATGAACGATCTGATTTTGACGGCGGAGTCTATTGAAAAAGGTGAACAACCGGTTGTTTCTTACGTGACTGAAGAGATGCGTGTTGAGGTAAAAGAGGAAGCGGAAGACGAGCTTTCCGGAGATGTTTTAGAGCGGGAACTTTGTGAAATATTTTCTAATGAAACAACGGTTCATCTAGCGACTATACAAACGTTCATTGACGAGCACGAGAACCAAGGGACAGTAAGAGTTAATGAATCACTATTTAGAGCGTTACACACTATTCATGGCTGCGCTTCGATGTCGCATATTGCAGAGGTAGAGGAATTAAGCGGTGCAATGTGTGATTACATTTGCGAACTACATGAGAACAGTGCCAATATTGAAGTGGTTGACTTTTATCCCGTTTTGACAAAATACCATGCGACAACAGCGCAACAGGTTGTTGCTCTGAATATGCAAGATGAAAAGATGCCAAACCATCAGGCATTACTTGAACGAATTACCCAACAGCATAATGAGTTGATTGAGCAAGTAAATCAGCCAATAGAACAAGATATTGATGAATCAATTACAACAGTCGAATTAACAACAAACGATGTTGACTTTGATAAGGTTAATAATGAGGAAGCTGAACAACAAGAACGAAAAGATACTGCTCAGATAACTACTGAGAAAGCAGTTGAAACTGAAATGGATGGACTTGAGCCGATAGCGGCAGAGTTGTTGCCATTTGCCGCTTCAACTGACGTGTCTGAAAATGAGAGTAAGTCTTCATTTCGATCAACTGATAATAATGATGACCAGGAAATGCAAACTATCTTTGTGGAAGAAGGTATCGAACTGCTTGAAGAGATTAGTGGTTTGTTTAAAGGTTGGATAAATAACTTAGATAATAAGGCGGCTTATTTAGATGGTGTGTTACATATCTTACATACGTTGAAAGGCAGCTCTTTATTAGTCGGTTTAGATGATTTTGGCGGCGTGGTACATGAAATTGAAACATTAATTGAAGGTTATCAAGAACGAAATGAGACGTTTACAGAACCAATGTTGTCTCGTTTATTGTCAATATCTGATGATTTGCATGTGGGATTAAGCAGTGAGTTCTTAGAGACAAACCCAATTAGTTATGACGCATTAATTGAGTCATTGAAACAACCTGAAGATACTGAGTCATTAATTTCTGAAAAAGCTGAGGTTGTCGACGTTGAGAAAGAACCACTGATAAAGAAAAAGGTTAAATCAACAGCTAAAGTTAAAGAGCAAACAGTAAAAGTATCTAATAGCTTATTAGATAGATTAATCACAGACGTGGGTGAGGTTAACGTATTGCAAGGACAGTTGATTAAGAAAAACAATCAACGCGAAAATCAAATTAAAGAACTAACACTCACTATTGAACGATTGCGTAAACAGTTAAGAAAGCTTGAAATTGAAACAGAGGCTCAGGTTTTATTTAAGGTTGACAAAGACAAAGCAGCTGAAGAAACTGAATTTGACCCACTTGAGATGGATCGCTATTCTCAAATACAGGAACTGTCCCGCTCGTTATTAGAAAGTATTTCTGATTTGGAAGAAATAAGAGATAGCTTGCTTCAATCAGATGATGAAATCTCAGTATTAATGCAAAAGGAAGGTAACCTAACAGATACTTTGCTAGAAGACTTGCTAAGAACAAGAATGGTGGATTTCTCACGTTATATACCGCGCTTTGATAGATTGGTAAGGCAGTTGGCAACTAACTTGAACAAGCCTGTTCAGTTGCAAGTACAAGGCGCTGAGACGGAAATTGATCGTTTTATTCTTAACGAGCTGCAAACGCCCATTGAACATATTATTCGAAATGCAATGGCACATGGTGTCGAGTCAGCCGACGTGCGTAAAGCGAGCAATAAGTTGTCCGAAGCAAGTATTACACTTAATTTGACTAGAGAAGGTTCAGAAATTCACTTAACAATATCAGATGATGGTCCTGGTATTGATGTATCAAAAATTAAAGAAAAAGCATTACAGTTAGGCCACATAAAAGAGCATGAAACCATGTCTGAACAAGACCTGTTTCAGTTTATTCTAAAGCCGGGATTTTCAACGCTGGACGAAGCATCAGAACTAGCAGGTCGTGGTATTGGAATGGATATTGTGAATGACACGGTCCGTAGTATTGGCGGTGCACTAACTATTAGTAGTGTGAAAGGTAAAGGCTCATCATTCCATCTGATTTTCCCATATACCATGGCAATTAATATGGCATTGATGGTTAAAACACATGGTGTGCAGTACGGCATCCCAAATAACTTCATTCAGTCTGTTATTAGTGTCCCTAGGGAAACAGTGGCTGAAAGTTTTAATGATAATCAACCAGGACTAACGCATTTGGGAAAAGAATATCAATTACATGATTTATCTCAATTATTAGGCCAAGGCTCAGGTGCGTTCCATTCTTCTATCACTCGAACGGTTCACGTGTTGTTGATGGGCTCAAGAGAAGAAAAACATGCCGTTGTTATCGACCAATTGGTTGGAAATAAAGAAGTGGTAGTGAAACCATTAGGGTTGCATTTAGATATGATTTCTTGGCTTTCTGGAGCGACTGTTTCCGATGAAGGCGATATTGTGATGATGTTAGACTTGCCAGCACTTGCCTCATTAGGTGCGCCAACCCAAGATATAAATAAACCAGTTGATGTCGAAGAAGATAAGCCTACGGTCCCACTTGTTATGGTGGTAGATGATTCGATTACTTTCAGAAAAGTAGCGACTAGATTATTAAAACGTCAAGGTTACGATGTGGTAGATGCGCGTGACGGTCTTGATGCAGTTGAGAAGCTGGCCAGTATTACCCCAGACCTCTTCTTATTAGATGTGGAAATGCCGCGTATGGACGGTTTTGAATTGGCACGACATATTCGTCATACAGAAGGTATTAATAATTGCCCAATCGTTATGGTGACATCGAGAACCGGCATTAAGCACCAAAATTATGCCAAAGAAATCGGAATCAATGAATACTTTGGTAAGCCATTCGACAATAAAGTCCTAGTTGGAAGCATTAAAGGCCTATTGGAGGCTAGCTATGCAAACGAATAAGGAAATGATCCGGTCAGTGTTGATTCCGCTAACTGAAGATGCCTTATTATTGCCTCATTCGGCGTTAATTGAGATCATACCTGAACGGGATATTCGCCAATTAGATGGAGCGCCAGAGTGGGTGGTTGGTGAGATAGAATGGAACAATGAAATCATGCCGTTGTTATCTATTGAAGCAGCTACAGGCTCTGAAAAAAATCTAAAGTCGAAGCGATCTCGTCTCATTGTATTAGCATTTTTAACTAAAAATAATCGATACAATTATTTAGCAATTCGAGCAACAGGGGTGCCTAAATTAGTACAATTATTGCCAGATGCGCTTGAAGCGAAAGATACACATGGAATAGGCTCTAAGTTTGTGAATTTTTATGGTTCACTTAATGACCAATCTGTTATTTTGCCTAATATGGCAGAATTAGAGGCGAATATATTATCTATAAACGCCGGTAATTTGTACCTGTCTTTAGCGAAAGCTTAATGGGTTAATTTATTAAATGCTTCTTGGTATTTAAGGGCAGTTTTTTCGGCAACTTCATTGCTTAATGCTGGCCCCGGGGCGGTTTTATCCCAGTCAAGCGTTTCTAGATAGTCTCGTACAATTTGTTTGTCATAACTGGCTGGACTCGTGCCTACTTTGTATTCTTTAGCATCCCAGAACCGAGACGAGTCAGGTGTTAGCACTTCATCGATTAGGTGTAGAACCCCATTATCATCAAGACCGAATTCAAATTTTGTATCTGCGATAATAATATCGCGGTCTAATGCATATTGTGCTGCTGTTGTATACAGGGTTAAACTGATGTCACGGACTTGTTTAGCGAGGTCTTCGCCCAGTAGTTCAATTGTTTGTTCGTAAGATATATTTTCATCATGATCACCGACAGCAGCTTTAGTAGACGGTGTGAAAATTGGCTCGGGTAATTGTGAAGCTTGTTGTAAGTTCTCGGACAGCTGAATACCACAAACCTTGCCGGAACGTTGGTAATCCTTCCAACCTGAACCAATCAGGTACCCTCTAACGATAGCTTCAATGGGTAATGGTTTTAGTTTTTTTACGATAATGCCACGCTTTTCAAGGCGTTGGCAATCGACGTCGCTGTCGAGTACTTTATCTAATGTTAAATCAGACAACTGGTTTGGTATTAAATGTCCTAATTTTTTGAACCAAAAGTCAGACACTTCATTTAACACAATGCCCTTACCNGGTATCGGGTCAGGTAAAATAACATCAAATGCAGATAATCTGTCAGTGGTGACGATAAGCATATGCTTGTCATCAATATCATAAATGTCACGCACTTTTCCTTTGTGAATAAGTGGTAAGCTGTTTAGGTTAGCGTCGAGAAGAGAAGCTGGAATAGTCATTAGATTATAGTGTGGTTTAAAAACCGCTAATCATCTAATTTTATTAATAACTTTGCAAGTAAAAGGTGTGAAAGAGTAGGTGTCATGGGAAAAATATTAGGTGGTGTGTTTGGTTATATGACGTTTGGTGTTTGGGGAGCATTAATTGGCGTTTATATTGGGCATAAGTTTGATACGGGGATGGCGCAAAACCTGCTAAACCCTGAACGGCAACAGAGAATTAAGAAAACGTTTTTTAAATCAACGTTTGCAGTAATGGGGCATGTTGCTAAAGCTGATGGGCAAGTATCCCCCGAGGAAATTCAGATGGCGCAGTTAGTAATGGCTCAAATGGAATTGACTCCAGAGATGAAAAAAGAAGCTATTGCAGAGTTTAATAGAGGCAAAAGTTCAAGTTTTGATTTAGATGTTGAGTTGGAGGAGTTTAAGCAATCGTGCCAACGCCATAAAAGCTTGGTTAAAATGTTTATAGAAGTTCAGCTTCAGGCGGCCTATGCAGACGGTACATTAGATAGTTCGGAAGATGCAGTTTTACTTCATATATGCGGGTATTTAGGTATCCCAAAATTCGCATATGAACAATTAAAAAATATGATGGGTGCAAGCCAACGTCGAGGCTCTCACCAACAATCCCAATCCACACCTGAAGAAGCCTATGGAATCTTAGGTGTTGATAAAACGGCGACAGACGCTGAGGTGAAAAAAGCATATCGCAGACTTATTAGTCAACACCACCCTGACAAGTTGGTGTCAAAAGGCTTGCCAGATGAAATGATGAAGATTGCCAAAGAGAAAACACAACAAATCACAGAAGCGTATGACACGATTCGTGAGCTAAGGAAAAAATAGCTTATTTATTGGTGAAGTATTTTGGTAACGACTATTGGTAACCGTTAACGCCTTTGATGACTTGTACATCAGCCTAATATCTCGATAAAATATTTAAACTCTTAATAACGTAGCAGGAATAATAATGCCTTCATTTGATGTGGTATCAGAAGTGGATATGCATGAGTTAACGAATGCAGTTGATCAGGCGAACAAAGAAGTCACAACGCGATATGATTTCAAAGGAACGGATGCAAAAGTAGAGTTGTCTGGTAATGATGTGTTGTTGGTGGGTGAGTCTAAATTTCAATTAGGGCAAATGCTCGATATCTTTCGTATTAAACTATCTCGTCGAGGTATTGATGTGGACTGTATGGATGTACAGCAAGCTGAAGAATCTGGCATGAAAGTTAAACAAAAAATAGTGATTAAAGAAGGCCTTGATAGCGAGTCGGCAAAAAAAATCACTAAGCTTATTAAGGAAAAAAAGCTTAAAGTTCAAGCGCAAATTCAAAAAGAACAAGTCCGTGTAACAGGGAAAAAGCGAGATGATTTGCAAGCCGTTATGGCTGAGCTTAGGTCGGCCGCCTTAGGTCTTCCACTACAGTTCAAAAACTTTAGGGATTAAACTGGTAACACACCCGTTGCC
>JGI24023J19991_10003100_pt1 | contig 11834 bp, 9 predicted proteins | sample Cruoilmetagenom1_FD_19991 | JGI IMG/M metagenome (IMG submission 19991)
ACCCGCTAATAAACTCGTCGCGGGACATCAGCTTGGCCCGCCATCCTGTCCAGTCGCCCGCGGCTATGGTGGCGGCCTGGTCGGCGGACAGTAACTGCCGCTCGAATGCTTCGATCGCCGCGCGCAAGGCCACGACGGACGCCGGATCGACGTCGCCAGGAACGGCACCTTTTACCCAAACTTCGGCGATTGCAGACGGACGCGGACCGTCTATCGAACCAGATAGGTAGGCAGGCAACTTCCCGCCTCCATCGCATCGCCTCTGCGCAAGGGCGGCTGTCGGCACCAGAATAACGGTGCATAGGATCAGTAGGAATATGTTTCGCATCGGGGCCGCCTCCAAAGCTTTTCCTTGCCGCGGTGCAGAAACACCGCTTGCTGGAGTCTTCGTTCGAGGTATTTTCCTACCCGTCGGCGGCAAAAAAAGCGCGCCATCTAGCTTACTGCGTATCTCAATTTGGTCGAATTTTCAACCGGCACTTTGGCCGCAGGCCAGACAAATCGACCTCGCTCCAAGCGCTTGGAGAGGTGTTGTCAGGTTAAAGTGAACGGGTCTCCAAAACTGTGGGGTCCGCAAGCTCAGGCCGCAAGTTGACGCCACTCTGCCAAGGCAGCGGCGCGATTGAGTTTGAAGTTTTTGCGGCTGTAAAGATGACGTTCCTGGTTGAAGTGATTGTGGATTGAAGAATGGATAGAGGCGAAGGCGTTGTCAGAGGAAAAGAGTTGGTTTGCGAAACCCGTGATCAGCAGATCTCAGGCCGCAAGCTGCCGCCATACGGCGAGGGCGGCCGAGCGGTCCTGCTTGAAGATATCGCGGCGATTGAGGTGGCGATCGTGATTGAAATGATTGTGGATCGAGGCGTGGACGGAGGCAAATTTCTGCAGGGTCTTGATGTCCCTGAACTTTGCCATCGCACCCTCTCGTCGTCGAAATGGCTGGTGCGAGTTTTCCGCCCGATTATTGAGCCAACTTCCACACTCCTGGCGCCCCACGATCCCAATCGCTTTCATCGCAGCGCCGTATGATCGGAGCCGGTCGGTTACAATCGTCCCTGGTCGACCGTAACGCTTCATCGCGCGCTTCAGAAACTTCAGCGCAGCCCTGCGATCCCGGCGTTTCGTGGCGAAAACTTCGAGCACCTCGCCTTCGTGATCCACCGCGCGCCAGAGATAGTGTGTCACGCCGTTGATCTTCACGAAAACCTCGTCCAGGTGCCATCGCCAGTTCGAATACGATCGATGATGAACACGCCGCTTTCTGATTTCCGCGGCGAACATCGGACCAAACCGGTTCCACCAGAACCGCACTGTTTCGTGGCAGATATCGATGCCGCGTTCGAACAGCAAATCTTCAACTTGCCTCAGCGACAACGGATAGCGGATGTACATCATCACCGTGAGGCGGATCACCTCGGGCGAGCTGTTGAAATAACGGAAGGGATTACGCATCAACGGAATCTACGGACGGCCGCGCCCCAGCTCAAGTCAATTTGGTCTGACACTGCCCTTGCGCGGGTTCAAATTCCGGTCGGTCAGTCAGCCTCGTCAACCTTCCAGAATCAACGGATAATCTTCACGCGGGTCAAGAGATGAACCGCTTGCGACTTTGCTTGACCAGGAGGCTCAATCCAATTTTCTTTGACACTGTCTTTCGCCGTACTTCTCTTCCACAAAATTCAGGATTGGTTCGAATACCGCCCACAAATAAGGTCCCATCCATCCGGCCCATATCCCCCGTGGCGCCGCAGTCGATCCGTTGCTGCTTATAAATAGCCAGCTAAACGCGGCAGAAAGAGCGAAATTTCCGGAAAAAACGTAACAACAATTAGAATGGGCAAATGAGCAAAAAACAAGAATTTCAGCACTGGTCCAACATATTCATTCATGGGGACATTGCCAGCCACACCACTTGCCAAATACAGAAGAGGTGCGACAGGGGGCGTAACATTCCCCATCCCGAGATTGACACCAACAATTGCCGCGAAATGTAAAGGTTGAACGTCAAACCCTGAAACAATTGGGTAGATGATAGATGCCGCGATAATGGAACCTGATATGTCGTCCATCACCATGCCGATAACTAGAAGTATGAGATTAAGAAGTAAAAGAATCTGCCATTTAGGCAAATCGCCCTGCAAGAATTCCGCCACCTCGAACGGCATTCCCTCATTAATCAATACCTGACTGAACAAAATCAAAGATACTAGAATAATAATCAAAGCCCCAATTAGACGACCTGCTTCCCAAGAAGCTTGCAGGAATTGCCCTATTGAAAGACTCTTCAGTACGAAAAGAGAAACAACGGCAACATATACGACTCCCAGCCCAGCGGCCTCTGTAGGACTCGCTAAGCCTCCGTAGATACTCCCCAGAACAACAATTGGAACGACCAGTGGCCAAAATGCACGCTTGCCCGATTTGCCAACCTGACTAGCCCGGGCTCTGAGTGAAATTCCCGACGTGCGCATCACAGTAGGCATTTTTTGCACAAGCACTATGTTAACTAAACTATAGCCGACTGCAATCAACACGGCGGGAACGACTGTCGTCAAGAAAGACGCTGCTATCGAAATATGTAGGGTCAATGCGAGCACAAGCATCGGTATACTGGGAGGTATCAGCAAAGTAAGCACCGACGAGCAAGCTACTAATCCCACCATGTAGCCTTTCGGATAGCCAAGTGAGACCGCTCTAGGAATCAGCACAGATCCGACGCTCGCAACGGCGGCACTGCCGGCGCCCGATACCGCACCGAAGACCGCGCATGCAACGATCACGACGATACCCATTCCTCCGCGAACCCCGCCAACGATGTCCGAACAGACATTTGTTAGACGCTCCCCCATTCCGCTGCGCTCCATTGCTACTCCAAGAAATATGAAAAGCGGTAGCGAGAGGAACAAAAACGATTCAAGGTTTGAGTACGTCGCAGAAATAGGTGCGGCAAGCTCTACTCCTGATCCAAATGCCGCGATTAGAACTCCAGCACCGAATGCATACCCAACAGGCACGTTGAATATTACGAGCCCAATTGAGACTAAGATGCTTATGGGTATCGCGGAGTTCATTGTTCGCTACCGCATTCTGGCGGATTATTGTTCAAAAAATACTGCAACAAATCTCACGACGAATAGCAGGGTTGATAACATGGACCCAAACATGAAACTCGCTGCCCAAAGACCTTTAGGTAACGCAAGCGAGACACTTCGAAAATCGTTCTGAGCTAAGGAGGAGAACAGATCAAAGCTGTAATAACTGAAAAATATGGAAACAACGATACATACAGAAATTCGTACTAGCTTGGCGGGAACACGCATATGTTTTGAGTTCATGAACAAAAAACGAACCCCACCCGACACGTGCGCGTCCGTACCGGTTGCGTATGCGCCCCCGAGAAAATACACCCACACTGCAGCAAGCAGTATGAGTTCTTCTGCACCTGTCACCGAAGCACCGAAGGCGTAGCGTAATATCGCTTGAAAGGCGGTGAAACAGCTCATAAAAATTAGGAGCAATGCGATCGGTACTCTGATGTAATTCTGATACACTGCGATTTCTCCAAACAAACCCAGCTCGCACAACAGAGTTCACATATATCGAATTGCCGGCGTTAGGCACATGTTGGCGGGTCGACAAGGAATCGACCCGCCCATAGAGTGGATTTTGTGCTTAGAATGCCAGACAGGAAATGGCTTTTCTGAATATCGCCATCTAGTTCTGAGCCATTTTTCTTATTCTATTCATCATTGCAGTGCCAACAATCTCTTCGATAATTGGCCACTCGGATTTTTGAGCTAGTTGATTTAGCCGCCGATAGTCATCTGCCGAAAATTCGACCACTTCCACGCCACTTTCCCGGAACTTATTCAGGAATTCGCGCTCAGTGGCTTCCCCAACTGACCAAGCAAACCGTGTTGCGCCATAGCCAGCTCGCTCAACCGCCGCGCGATCCTCCGGCGTCAGTTCATTCAGCCAATTCAAGCTAACACCAATTCCCACCACTGCTTCGAAGTAGTCACGGGAATACACATACACCTTGGTTATGTCGCCGAAATCTTGAAACCCTTCTTGAGGAGGTGTTGCACCCTTTCCATCAATGGCTCCGGTTTGTAGTGCGGTATAGGTTTCTGAATACGGCATTGGTACGGGATTGAAACCGAGTGAACGATATCGTTCCTCCATGCTTTTGACTGGGGCGACTCGCACTTTAAAAGTTTCTGGTGACGGCAAGGCTTCAGGCGCTTCATCGCGAAATGCAATTCCTCCAAATCCGGTCGGAGCCCAGGCGATGTATTTAAACCCGGCTTGTGCGCCAATCTCATTTACTAGAGACATAAACGGTCCGTTTGGTCCATATACCTTTTCTGCCTCTTCGTATGAGCTTACTAACCCACCCATAAACCCGATCGTCAGTTTTGGATCAATCTCTGAAGAAGCGACGAATGTTGTAATCTCTCGTAAGCCACGAGCTACTTGCCCGCTCATTTCGTAAACACCGCCATAAGGAGAACCGTAGCGGACCGTGACTTTAATTCGGTTATCGGAGAAAACCCGTACCTGTCGCGCGAATTCTTCGACCATATCTGTTACGATGTGACCTTCTCCAAACACTGTTTGGATGGTTACGTCTTGTTTGGCTTCGGATGAATGCGCGATGTTAGGAAATAGCGCAATGTTTGCCACCACCAAAACAGCAAGCATTGTTTTAATGGTTTCATTGAATGTGTTCATCTTTCCCTCCTTGCCCTTTATGTGAATCGCTTTGTTTTTCAGCGAGTTTTGTTTGTAGTTCAGATCGTGGAACGCGAGCTTGTGGCGGTTAGTTCCAACCGGGGAACCGCGTTGGCCGTAGCCATTCTTGGCTTGGATTGCCATCGCCGTTCACAACTGCCTCTGCAAGCCAACGAGCTGTTGCGGGAGCAGCATGCATCCCGATTGTCCCCATGCCGCCATGAACGTATAGCCCGTCAACAGGTGTACGCCCCGCGACGGGCATGCCGTCAGATAGCATTGGCCGGTTACCCATATAGGCGTTAGTCACTTTCAGCCCCGCCATACCGGACATCATCCGAATTGCGCGTCCGGCTATATTACTTGCAACGTCCACGTTTCTAACCAGGTCGCGAAGCGATGGTTGAATAGTCGCACCAAGACGAGCATCCCCACCCGCCATTGGATTCAAGCAAATTGCGTCCACTGCTGTTTTGTCATCTAGCTGATTTGCAACGTCGGATAGTTTATTAATCGCCATTTTCTTCCCAAGCCCTTCTTGGTCGGGCCAGGACAACTCTTCGACCATCCAAGGAATCTCTATATCCAACTTTCCCAATTGGAGAAGCCAACCACGCCCAGCGGTAAACGGAAGGCTAGGTAAAGGGCCATCCCCCACGGTTCGCCGAAGCAATTCGGGCATGAACATTCCAGTCGCAATGAAAACCATATCCGCTGATACAATTCCTTGATCAGTTAGGACGCCTTCAACCTTTCCGTTGCGGGTCACTATCTGAGCGACCCGACATCCTGTTCTAAATTCAACTCCAGCCTCACGCCCCGCATGGGCAAAAGCATGAGTCGCTCCCATCGGCTCGAGCGTCCAGGCACGCTCAACAAAATAACCGCCAGCAACTTTGAAACCCATTTGTGGATGATCACGAGCGAGTTCAGCTCCAGATACCGCCTCCATTCCAACACCGGCGGCCCGATATTGGTCGGCAACGGAAGCAGCATCCGCATAACTCTCATCATCTTCCGAAATCAGAAGGTGGGCCTTCCTTTCGAATTCAAAATGGATCGGACCGTTGGAAATCTCTTCATAAATTTCGACGCAGGCATCAATTAACTCTACGACTTCTTTTTGAGGGCCGGTGAACATAGTCCCCGTGTTCTTTCCAGAAGATTCAGCCGCCACAATACTTTGATCAAGCACCACAGTTTTCACGCTTCGTGATGCGAGCTCATAGGCCAACGTACACCCCGCAATCCCGGCTCCGATTACAATTGCGTCTAATGGCTTTCCGGTACATTTCATGCCTGCAACATTCGGTGTGCTCATCAGTCACGTCTCCGCCTTCTTCAGTTTGGCTAGCCAGTTCAGCACCTCAGCCCGATCCCACGCCTTCAGATCGCACTGGCAAATGCCATTTCGTATACTCGTATACAAGATGGCTAAACTAGTGTCAAATTGTGGAAGTTTTTGCGGATTAGCGGAGTAAGCAAATAGGGGTAATTTTTGAATCAGACGACCTAAATGTCGTCGCCGCTCTAGGGTACTCCAGAGGTGAAGAGGTTCTGGTTTGAGATGAGGTCGGCATTGGATTCACGCTTCTAACACCACTCACCTCAGAGCCTAAGTCCAGGAGTCGAGATAGAGGCATGACTTCGTCTATATAATGGAGACGATTCCCATATTTACCCTGCGGGTGATCGAATGTTCGACCGTCTCACAGACGAGGACAGCGGCCCGACCAGCACGCCACTGGTAAACAGCACCACATTGCACGATGAGAGACTGCGTGTTTTCTCGCAAATCTTAGGTCAAAGAGAACATCCAAATATCGCAATTATAGTTCGGTTAGGCGCTGAAGTTATCAGTCGCCCTGATCAACCGATCTAGAATACCGGGCTCTGAATATGCATGTCCGGCGCCTTCAACAAGATAATACTCCGCTCGCGGCCACGCCTTGTGCAGAGCGTAGGCATATCGGACTGGGCAAGGCATGTCATAGCGCCCGTGGATGATCGCACCGGGAATCCCTTGAAGCTTGTCCGCATGTTTTAGTAGCTGGTTCTCCTCTAACCATGCGCCATGGATAAAGTAGTGATTCTCGATGCGGGCAAAGGCAATTGCGAAACGCTCATCACCATGTGCAGATGAAAGTTCAGCGCTCGGTAAAAGTGTGATTGTTTCGCCTTCCCAGACGCTCCATGCGGTAGCCGCTTCAAGCTGAACAGCAGAGTCTCTGCTGGTCAAGCGCTTACGATATGCCGCGATCATATCTCCGCGTTCATCTACAGGAATTGGCGCCTGGAACCTCTCCCACTTTTCCGGAAACATCTCCGAAACGCCGAATTGATAGTACCAGTCAAGCTCGGCCTTCGTCAGTGTGTACACGCCCCGCAGTACCAGCTCGCTTACACGGTCGGGATGCGCCTCCGCATAAGCCAACGCCAACGTTGAACCCCATGAGCCGCCTAACACAAGCCACTGATCAACACCTATGAGTTCACGAAGCCGTTCGATGTCCGACACAAGGTGCCAGGTCGTATTTGCTTCTAGCTCCGCATGAGGCGTTGAATGACCGCAACCGCGTTGGTCAAAGAGAAGAATGTCGTAGACGCTGGGATTGAACAATCTGCGATGCTCTGGTGCAGAACCGCCACCTGGCCCGCCATGCAAGAAGACGGCAGCCTTTCCACCCGGCCTTCCCGAGCGCTCATAGTAGATCGAATGGCCGTCACCAACAGCTAGCATCCCTGTTTCATATGGTTCAATCGGCGGGTAGAGAGTACGCAAGCTATTCACTATTGCACGCCTTCCTCAAAACGTTGTCGCTAGGGCCGTTGGATCCAATACGCCAACCCTATTCTTAACAGACAGAAAATTGGAAATTGGAACATCGAAGAATGTGCCAAACGATACTCTAAGCATCATTGCCCCGCCTCTCAACTCAGAAGTTCTGACCGCGGCTCACTTGGTGAAGCTGTTTTACACATTGAGGAATGGAAATCGAAGGTCGACGTAAAAATTGAAAGCGGTCGCTATTTCCATCGCGCCAGCACCGATAGATCCGATCAACTCACTTGAACCAAACTCAATTTATTTCGCAAATCATAACGATCTTTTGCGCTCGTAGGGGCTGTTGCAGCTTTCGATTGTAGGACTCCCTCCGTACCGCACTGGTGTCGGTTTAAGGTGGTCACCCCTAAATAACCACGCTGTATTTGGCAGCAGGAGCAGCCCGGATTTCAGTCTGTTGAGTGGGGCAGGAGTTCCGACCAAATTAGGTCTCAGAAGTGGGTATGGCTAGTACTGTGTCTTGATTCACATGGACAAAGCTATCGAATTGGGCGGTAACTCCAGAATGTTTAGGAGCACCCCAAACAGCTAGTGTTTCTGTGCTATTGGGATTGCGCCTGGCTCCCCCCTCTGTCTCGCCGAAGTGGAAGCTTCGGTCCTGAAATCTTCGTCAGATAAGAAGCTCTTTTAGCAATGGGATTGCGGTAGTGTGTTTCAACTGCTGCAGAATAATACTTGATTGAGTCTCAATCACCCCTTCAATTGAGGTGAGCCGTGTTCTCATGAATTCTCGAAAAGAATCAACGTCTGCAACCCGGACATAAAGCAAATAGTCAAAATTTCCGGCCAAAAGGTAACAGCCTGTCACCTCGGGCATTTTAGCGATTTCGGCGTCAAACCGATCAAATGCCTTGCTAGTTTGACTCCGCAAACGAATGTTTACGACCGCGCTTAGCTTTGCACCGAGGAGTTCCGCGTTGAGCAATGTAACATATTGTTCAATGTAACCGTCCTGCTCCAGGCGCTTCACCCTCCTAGCACAGGGAGTAGGCGACAATCCGACTTTTTCCGCGAGGTCCATGGTTTTGATACGACTATCCGATTGCAGAATTGTAAGAATTTTTACATCGAAGCTATCGAGATTGCCCATGCGCAATTAACCCAATATGTTTTATTTGACGCGCTTTTTCACTAAACTATCATCACTTACTAGCGTTTCGTAGCATCTTCGCTACGGTTTGTCGAGCTTTTAGGCGTGTCGAAATTTCGTTCGCTGTCGCACCAGACTGGACCAGAAAACCGGTATCTCTTCACTGGAATCGGCAAGTCACTCCTAGCTCAATCGATCGCAGACTGACCACCATTACAAACTTGGAGCGCCTTCATATTTGTGGGCAGCCACACACTCTCGTAAAACACGGCCCGCGAAAAAAACGTACATAAAACTCCATTCTTGGCGATTTCCTCTACCCGACGTCAAAAACTCATCGAACTTCGCCGAAACTCTCTTCTTAGAACACGGTATGATCTTTCAAGAAGGCCGTGGAACGGTGTTTATACGAAAAATCCCTCACGAATTGGATGCCAATGACACTGCAATCAGTCTCGCTCGACGACAAATACACGGAAAATGGTGGGCGCGTTCACGTTACAGGTACGCAGGCATTAGTCCGATTATCGATGGCTCAGAAATGGAGCGATACAGCAAACGGACTTGACACAGCAGGATTTGTTACTGGTTACCGGGGCTCACCGTTGGGGGGCGTGGATAAAGCCTTTAGCGCCGCGCACAAGTTCACAAGTGCTGCAGATATTAATTTTCAACCTGGCCTAAACGAAGACATCGCCGCGACCGCAATTGCGGGTACACAGCAAATAAATCTTGTTGAGAATGCGAGTAAGCAAGGTGTGTTCGCTATGTGGTATGGAAAGGGTCCCGGCGTTGACCGATCTGGTGACGCTTTCCGCCATGGCAATTTGGCAGGCTCCGCACCCTTTGGCGGGGTTCTCGTGCTTGCGGGCGATGATCACACCTGTAAGTCATCGACAACTTCACACCAAAGCGAATACGCTCTAATGGATGCGATGATCCCGACACTCAATCCCGCCGGCGTCGGGGAGATTCTGGAATTTGGCCTCCTCGGTTTCGCTATGTCGCGATACTCAGGCTGCTGGTCATCACTAAAACTGACCGGCGATACAGTCGACTCCTCTGCTTTGATCTCGACGAAGCAGAACAGCGCACAATTGAATTTGCCGGACGACCAAGAGCTGCCGCCGGGCGGCCTCAGCATTCGTTGGCCCGATACGCCCCAGCAACAAGAGCAGCGGTTGCACGCTTTCAAAATTCCAGCTGCGATTGCGTTTGCTCGAGCAAACGCCTTCAATCGCATGACGCTTGGGGGAAAACGACGCAGGCTTGGCATCGTGACAACCGGGAAGTCATACCTAGATGTACTCCAGGCTCTAGAGATGCTCGCTATAGATAGGGAGAAAGCGGTAGAGCTCGGCCTAGCAATCTACAAAGTAGGCATGGTTTGGCCTCTTGAACCTGAGGGTATCAAGAACTTTGCGCACGGGCTGGATGAGCTTTTGGTTGTTGAGGAAAAGAGGCCTCTACTAGAAGGGCAAATTAAGGATGTTCTCTATTCCATGCCGGTTGGGCAGAGGCCACGTATTTTCGGCAAGCGCGACGACGAAAACAGGATCGTTCTGCCGGCACATGATGACCTGAACTCTGGGCAAATCGCCAAAGTGCTGGGCGCACGTCTGCTGCCGTTATTAAGTGATGATGGGCTGACAAAAATAATTGGCGACCTGATGGAAGCCAATACTAGTGGGCTCACACAAATCTCGCCGGTTCAGCGCACACCGTACTTTTGCTCCGGTTGCCCTCACAATTCGTCCACTCACGTGCCAGAGGGTAGCCGAGGCATGGCTGGAATTGGGTGTCACTATATGGCCCTCAATATGGATCGCAAGACTTCAACTCACACTCAGATGGGGGGTGAAGGTGCAAATTGGATCGGACAATCGTCGTATGTACCAACCAAACACATCTTTCAAAACATGGGGGACGGCACCTATTTCCACTCTGGCCATCTCGCTGTACGCGCAGCGATAGCAGCCAAGGTAAACATAACTTACAAGATATTGTTTAACGACGCCGTAGCTATGACCGGCGGACAAGAGCACGACGGAAACCTAAGCCCACAACGCATCGCACACCAGATGCGAGCGGAGGGAGTAGAGCGAATCGCAATTGTCTCCGACGATATAGATAAATACGCTGAACAAGAATCTTTTCCAGGCCGATCCACTATAAACACGAGAGATGACCTCGATGTCGTGCAGCGAGAGCTACGAAATGTACCGGGCGTTTCTGTCCTGATATACGACCAAGTGTGTGCGGCTGAGAAAAGACGGCGCATTAAGCGAGTAGGCACGCCTACTTTAGAACGCCGCCTCCTGATCAATGAACTTGTGTGCGAGGGTTGCGGTGACTGCTCGAGAGAATCTAACTGTCTCTCTGTGACGCCCATCGAAACCGAATTTGGCCGCAAGAGATGTATTAGCCAGTCTTCTTGCAATAAGGACTATTCCTGTGCCAAGGGGTTTTGTCCGTCTTTCGTTTCGATTGAAGGTGGTAAGCTGCGCTCCGGCGGAACCCCCGACATCGACACGCTCGCATCGATTCCTGTCCCAGAGCCGGCTCCTATTCAACTAACCCATCCGTGGAATGTTCTTGTAACGGGAGTGGGCGGTACGGGGATTATCACGATCGGCGCGATATTGGCAACGGCTGCCCACATTGATGGCAAAGGCTGCTCAACGCTTGACATGACTGGAATGGCCCAGAAAGGTGGCCCTGTTACAACACATCTGCGCATCGCCGATCATCAAGAGCAGCTTAACTCGGTCCGCATTTCAGCCGGTTTAGCAGACCTGGTACTCGGCTGCGACATTGTCGTTACCACTGGCAATGAGTCTCTCGGCGTTATCGCCAATGGGCACACAAAAGTCCTAGTTAACAACGAAGAGACAATCACTTCTGATTTTGTCCGCAATCCAAACTTCAGCTTCTCCGCATTGGAGTTAATACATTTGCTGCGCGATGTCGCTGGATCCACAAACGTTGAATCGGTTGCCGCAACAAAGCATGCCCTGGCTTTGCTTGGCGACTCAATTGCCACCAATTTCTTCATGGTAGGTTTCGCTTACCAACGTGGGCTAATTCCGCTCTCTTCGGAAGCTATCCGTAGGGCCATCGAACTCAACGGCGTATCTGTTGCGATGAACCGAACCGCATTTCGGCTTG
>JGI24023J19991_10003101_pt1 | contig 11831 bp, 11 predicted proteins | sample Cruoilmetagenom1_FD_19991 | JGI IMG/M metagenome (IMG submission 19991)
CTTATTTTAAGATTTACCGGAATAACTGTATCTTTTTACATATTTTTCTCTACTACCAGTATTAGTAGTTTTGTACTAACTCTTGAATGGTTTAAACTGCCATACAAAGCTGCCCTTATAATTACAATTGCTCTTAGATATATCCCTTCTATGATAATTATTTATAACAACATAAAAGATGCTCACAGCCTTAGATCTGCTGATAACAGTAAAAAATACTTTTGGAAAAAACTAAATACTGTATTCCCTACACTTGTTTCTGTTTTGATCCATTCAATAAAATCAATTCCAACTTTATCCATGGCTCTGGAACTCAGGGGAATAGGCTGCAGTACAAAAAGAACTCAATTTAATTTAATTAAATCCAATAAAATGATATTGCAAATTACCGTTTCTGGTGTTATCTTACTGCTGATAATATTAGTTGCCTTATATACATAGCCTGGTCGGAAGCAAGCTTCCTGCTCGTCCATGNAGCCAGGGGAACGATCTNAGCAACCGCAGGAGTATCTAATGTCAGATAAAGAGAATAATTCTTCCATAAATAATCTTCCAGCTTTTAAAATTGCATCCCTGGCTATTCTTATTGCTGTTACAACTGTTTTTACATATATCATACGTATTCCAATTGCTCCTACCAGAGGATATATAAACTTTGGTGACGTGGCTATATTTTTTACAGCAATTACTTTTGGTCCAATTACAGCATTTCTTGCCGGAGGTTTAGGAACTGCACTTGCAGATCTATTTGCAGGGTATGCTCAATGGGCACCAATTACATTCTTTGCCCATGGTCTTCAGGGTTTGGTTGTTGGATTGATATTAAGAAAAAAAATTAATATAACAGGGCTTATATTATCATTTCTAGCTGCTACAATTGTTATGGCAGGAATATATTATATTACTGCAGGATTTATGTACGGTTTTGGACCGGCCCTTGCAGAAATACCTGGAAACATTCTACAAAATGTTGCCGGTATAGCTGTGGGAGTACCTCTTGCTGCTGCAGTTAGAAAAGCATATCCACCAATATTAAACTATAAATGGTAAAAGAAAGAAGGCTAAGTAGCTGAATTTAAAAGTTCCAGATACTTATTCAGACCGGAAGAAACAGATGAAAACATTATACTAATTCTGGATTCTTCCGGAGAGAGCCCTTTTATATATACAATTTCATCTTTAATTACAAAACTGCCATCTGTGGAATGAAGGATAATATCATAATTTTTAACTTTATAAATATGAATTGGTACAGAAAGACTAATACCTTTTTTGTTAGCATCAACTGTAGTGGAATCAAGTAATTCTCCAGTACCCAGATCAACCAAAAATTTTTTTAATAATTCGGGAAGATCCTTTGCAGGTATTCTGGTTCCATTTCTTCGCTCACTCATTAAATAGCTTCCAATAAACTTTTTAAATAATTAATTTTTTTATGACAAGTGGAAACTAAACTTCTATCCAATTTTGCTCTGCTTATTCTGGAATCAGACCATAACCACCGGAATTTATCAAAAAGCTGCTTGTACTCAAGTTCACTTACACCCTGCCAATATTCTTCCTTACAATCTTTCAAAGTACGGTAACTTTCTGAAGTTATTGTCAATCCCTTAGAAAGGTACATATCAAGAGGAAAACGGGAATTGTACTCTGACCATAAGGATAAATTTTTATCTTGTGCAGAATTTACCTGTTTTTCCCAAAATTCAAGAATATCAATTATATGTTTAACAGGTTCAAAAGATTTTTTCCCACCATCATAAATTGCACATGCTTCCAGGGGAATTATCATTTTTTCAAACTGGGAATATTCATATTCAGGAGCTAAAAGTGCACCAAACTTATAGTTTTTTAGAAGATCGGTATTTGGAAGAACATTATGAAGAGGTAGATTTTTACTTCCCAATGCAAACCTGCCTTCAAGATAAATAAGAATTGTACGATCATATTCGGGATGATTTTTCTTAAATTTTGCATCCCATTTCCCAAGAACCTCTTCTGCTTTACTGCAGCCAATAGTTACAAAGACAAAATTCTTTATTTTTAGTTTCTCTGCACTTAAATAATTATCCAGAAACAGGAGACTGTTATCCAGAGATGCACCGGAAGCTACAATATCAGCACTGTAAACTGTAGTATTATCCGGTATTTGAAATTTCCGGTATGAATCATCTGCAATTGAAAATTTTCCATCCTGTTCATGTCTCTGGCTGGAAATATAGGAGCTTGAATGCCATTTATATCCAAATGCTTTATGGAGAGCATTCCTTATCTCAAAATTCAGTCCACCTCTGAGAATGTGATATACATTTACCTGTTTTGAACTTATACTGCTGAGATGTTCAATATTATTAAGTCCTTTTAGAGCATTTGTAATTCCGTTTTTCATCAGGTTTGTAAAATCAGAATTCACTATTTCAGGGAAATTAAGTATATTTCTGGTATCACTGGTAGATGCCATATATCTGTTTAAAACAGATGGATTGCTTTTATTTTCTATGGAATATAATGAGACAGCCTCATCTTTAAACTGGCGTTTTAAAAAATCACCTTTCATTAGAACTCCTTCTCCATAACCTCTAAACTATACTACGATTCTTAAAAAATACAAAGAAATCTTTTTTAAGCAAAAACCGGCTGCATAAAAAGATTCTGCATTATAAACAGAAAAACAAATGATAAAGCTCCGGATATAACAGGTGTTGCTATCCATCCCATCCCTATTTTTCCAATTACACTAAAATCGATATTTCGACCAGATTTTGCAAGACCAATACCTAATACTGCTCCAACAACAGCCTGAGAACTTGAAACAGGAACAAGAGGCCAACCAGGAAGATTATGGCTTACAAGCCATCCCTGAAGTTCTGAAGAAGCAAAGAGGAACAAAACCAGAGAACTTGATAAAACAACAATAAATGCACCTGTGGGTGATAGTTTAAAAATTGAATTTCCCACTGTCATCATAACCCTTTTTGAATAAGTAAATATTCCAACAGCAATTGCAACTGCACCTAAAAGAAACAAAAGTTGTACACTGGAAAGAGTAATAAAGCTGGTAATATTAATATCCGGGAAAGGAGAAACGGGGATAAAAACACCCATAACATTTGCAATATTATTGGCACCAAGGCTGTAGGCTCCAAAAGCACCAACAAAAAGCAGACCAATCCTTGTATAGGAATCATGACGAATAATACTAATTCTGGAATGTTTAAGTATAAATTTTATAAGAAAAAAAAGACTGAAAGAAAATATTGCAGCAAGAACAGGACAAACAACCCATGTTGTAACAATTTTTGTCAAAGCAGATGCATCTGTAGGTTTTCCTGCAAAAAAATTCCATCCGATAATCGCACCTACAACAGCCTGGGAAGTGGAAACAGGCAGTTTCAATTTAGTCATCCAGAAAACAGTAAATGCTGCAGAAAAAGCTACTGTAAAAGAACCGGCTATAGCATTTACAGCACCCAGCTTACCAAGGGTATGGGAAGCTCCTGCGCCGCTTATAACAGCTCCTATAATAACAAAAACAGATCCGACAATTGCTGCTGTTGTAAAGCGAAGCATCTTGGTTCCAACAGCAGTACCAAAGATATTTGCGGCATCATTAGCTCCAAGAGACCAGCCAAGAAAAAGTCCGCTTGAAAGAAAAATTAATATCAAAGACATATTTTTAACTCCAGTTTCAAAAGACTATATGCTGCGTTTAATAGTTGCTACTGATAATCGTTCACAAACATCCTGACCATCATCCGATAATTTTGCTATAAGTTCCACAAACTTACTAATATGCATTTTTTCTGCAAGATCAGAAACAATTTCATTTGTACTAAAAAGTTTTCGTTTAATACGATTCTCAACCTTATCAGCTTCATGTTCAAAAAAGTAAGTCTTATTAATATAATCATTGATCATATCATTATTTTTTATATAACTACGAGCTGCCATAACTGTAAAATCAGCAGCCTTACAGGAAGCTTCAACTAATTCAATAACATCTTTATTAAGAATTTTTGGAATTTTGGGTTTTTGTATTTCAAATTGTATAAGAACTTCTTCTGTTGTATCTATAACATCATCAATAGTTTCCAACATGCTAAGCATATCACCTCTTGATTCAGGAATAAGCATTTTTGTATAAAGTTTATACCTTATCTCTCTTCGAAGTTCATCTACATCAGATTCAAGTTTTTTTACATCCTGCATTCTCTTTAAAAATATTTCAGTCTCATCTTTAAGATAATTCTTTATTGCCTCTGAAAATATCATTACAGCATTGGATATATCATCCAGTAAAGATTCAATATCACCCTCAAGCTGGGTTGTCTGATTAAAAAATAGACTCATTTTCTGCTCCTTTGGTTACTTAGGCGATAAGCCTTAACATTGTTATAATTTCATCTATTCTATTGGAAAATATAATTTTGATAAAGTATCATTTACGATATAAAAATAAAAAGTTATACTATCCCTGGAGGTATTATGAAATACTCAGGCTTATTTACAGATTTTTATGAACTTACTATGATGCAGGGTTATATGCTTCAGGGGAAAAATGAAGAGGTTGTGTTTGATATGTTTTTCAGAAGGCAGCCATTTTCAGGAGGATACTCTATATTTACCGGTCTGAGTGATATTTTGGATACTTTAGAAAATATTAGTTTTCCGGAAGAAGATCTCGACTATCTGAGAAGTCTAAAAATATTCCAAGATAATTTTCTTGAATATTTGAAAGATTTTAAATTTACAGGCAGTGTTTATGCCATGGATGAAGGTTCCATAATATTTCCAAACGAGCCGATTATACGCATCCACAGCACAATAATTGAAGCACAATTAATAGAAAGCCTTATACTTAACACAATAAATTTTCAAACACTTATTGCAACAAAAGCAGCCCGGGTATCCTATGCTTCCGGGGGCAGCACAATACTGGAGTTTGGATTACGAAGGGCACAGGGATTTGATGGAGCCCTTACTGCAAGCAGGGCTGCTTTTATTGGAGGTGCCGATGCAACTTCAAATACCCTGGCAGGAAAAATATATGGAATACCAGTAAAGGGGTCAATGGCACATTCCTGGATAATGGCTTTTGATTCTGAATTAGAGGCATTTAGAAAATTTACAGAACTGTATCCGGACAGTGCCATTTTACTTATTGATACCTACGATACATTAGGTTCAGGAATTAAGAATGCAATTATAGTTGGTCTTGAACAAAAGAAAAAAGGGAAGTCAATTTCAGTAAGACTGGACAGCGGCGATTTTTTCTATCTTAGCAGAGAAATTAGAAAACAACTGAATGCAGCAGGACTTGAAAATGCTGAAATTGTAGTATCAAATGATCTGGATGAAGAAATTATACATCAACTTTTAACTGATGGAGCAACTATTGATACCTGGGGAGTTGGAACTAATCTGGTAACCGGAGGTACAGATTCTGCTTTTGGAGGAGTGTATAAACTTGCAGCAAAAAAAATTGGCGGTATTTTTTCAGCAACTATAAAAGTATCAAATAATGCTGTCAAAACAACAAATCCAGGGATAAAACAGGTGTACAGATTCTATAATAAAGATGGAAGTGCTGCTGCTGATCTTATTGCTTTGGAAGGAGAGGATATTCCAGATACACGTCCTTATACTTTTTATCATCCAATGTACTTCCATGATAAATTTACCCTTTCAAACTATGGCAGGATAAAACCAATGCTTTCATTAAAAATGGAAAAAGGAAAGAGGTTGCAAGGAATTCTATCAATTAAAGATCTCCAGAATAATGTAAAAAATAATCTTAAATGTTTTGACACTTCATACAAAAGAATTATAAATCCACATATTTATAAAGTTTCACTTTCTGAAAAACTAAAGAGTTTGAAATCAGAGCTGCTAGATGTTTATAAATAATAATGCAACAATACAATTTGGAAAGCATCAAATTGGTGGAAACAATCCTGTTTTTATTATTGCAGAAATTGGAACGTCCCATGAAGGTGATCTAAAAAAAGCAGAAGAATTAATTATTGCTGCATCTGAAGCAGGTGTAGATTGTGTAAAATTTCAATATGTTATTGCTAAGGAAATTATCCATCCTGACACTGGGAATGTATCACTCCCGGGAGGAGAAATACCGCTTTTTGAACGTTTTCAAAAACTTGAAAAACCAATTGATTTCTATTCAGAATTAAAGCAAATAACAGAATCCAACAATTTAACTTTTCTTTGTACACCCTTTGGTATTGAAAGTGCACAAAATCTAAAAAAAATAGGTGTAGAAGGAATTAAAATTGCCTCACCGGAACTTAACCATTATCCCCTTATACAGGAGGTAAGTAATCTTCCGGTAATTTTATCTACAGGAGTTTCAACCCTGGGAGATATCGAAAAAGCTCTTGTATATCCTGAAAATGGAGCTGCACTTTTACACTGTATTACATCCTACCCTGCACCGGAAGAAGAATATAATCTTAATCTGATACCTGCTCTATCAGGTATTTTTGGTAGACCTGCAGGTGTATCGGATCATTCAGCAGATCCGATTTTAGTCCCATTACTTAGTACTGCAATGGGAGGGTCCATAATTGAAAAACATATTACTTTATCAAAAAAAGGTGACGGCCTTGATGACCCCATTGCTATTACACCATCGGAACTTACACATATGTGTAAAGAAGTACGGAAAGCAGAAAAGAGGAACCAAAAGGAAACGTTATCCCTTCTTGAAGATCAATACGGCGAAAGAAAAATCAACAGAGTATTAGGAACAGGAATAAAAACCCTTGCACCTGCAGAAGCAGATAATTACAAAACAACAAACCGATCAATAATGGCAATACAAAATATCCGAAAAGGTGAGCTTTTTACAAAGGAAAACACAGCACTATTAAGAAGTGAAAAATTTCTAACCCCAGGCCTTTCTCCTGAAAATTATAATATAATTCTAAATCGCAAAGCAACTCATAATATCAAGTCAGGAAAAGGAATAAGCTGGGATTGCTTTTAATAAAATAATCAGTTAAACTTTTGGCTATCTAAACGGTAATATATTATAATATTTATAAGGCATAAACTAAAAATGCAGCCTAAACAAGAAAAAAAGTTAATTCTAATTATTGATGATAACGAAGATGATTACAAAATGATATCCAGATCTATTTCAAACCATTATTGTACAGAATATTGTGATGAAAATTCTAATTTTATAGAACAAATTACAAAGCTTAAACCAGATTGTGTTCTACTTGATCAGCACATGGGAGATATAGACGGAACAGAAGTACTTAAAAACTTAAAGGCAAAAAAAAGCATACAGGAAATACCTGTAATAATGATGACAGGTGATAGTAATCCTGAAATAATAGTATTATGTATGAAAAACAATGCTGATGATTACCTTATCAAAGGCAATTATGATCAGGAAAGAATTCTCCATGCTCTGGAACAATCAATAAATAAAGCAAATTTAAAAAAGCAAATAAAAGAACATCAGATAGAAAAAGAAGTACTCCTGCATGAAATGAACCATCGTGTAAAAAATAATCTCAATGTAATCATAAGTCTTCTTAACCTTAAATCAGATGCGATAAGAACTGGTAAAGATGCAATTGAGGCATTTGGGGAAAGTAGAGATCTGGTTTACTCTATGGCAATGGTTCATGAAGAACTGTATCAATCTACAAACTTTACAGAAATTAATATTAAAAGTTATATAGAAAATTTAGTAATACAAATGATTGATATTTATCTGCCATTTATAGAAATTAAATACAAACTGGAAATTACTGATGTTAATATGAATATAAATAAAGCAGTACCTTTTGGAATGATTATTACTGAACTTGTTACAAATGCATTAAAACATGCTTATAATGATAAAAATGAAAATAGAATTCTTGAAATAATCTGTATAAAATCAGAAAAAGGGATTTTTAATATTTTAGTAAAAGATAATGGTTCCGGATTACCTAATAATATTAATATACAAAACTGTGATTCATCAGGTCTTCAATTGGTAAATATTCTAACCAGTCAAATCCATGGTCAAATAGATGTAGAGAGAGAAAATGGTACAAAGTTTAGTATTAGTTTTCCTGAATAACAACTAATTTACTGTCCCTCAATCAAGTTCTGAATTATAGATAAAAGATCTTTATTTTTTATTTAGTAATTATTCAAAACTAACTAATAATATTATTTCAGGAGAAAAGTTTCATGGGATTGCTTTTAATAACACTAATACATTATAATTTTAATTACTATTCTTAAATTGAGGGAAATAATGCAGCATAATAGCAATACTAAATCAGTCTTAATTATTGATGACAATGAAGATGATTACAAAATTATTTCCAGGTATATTTCAGATAAATATATAACAGAATATTGTGATGAAAATAAAAATTTTATTAAACAAATTATTAAATCTAATCCGGATTGCATTCTTCTTGATTATCATATGGGAACCGAAGAAGGAATAAAAGTTCTTAAAAAGCTTAAATCTACTAAGGAAATTAAAAGAATCCCGGTAATAATGATGACTGGAGAAGAAAGTCCGGACATTATTATTCAGTGCATGAAAAATGATGCAGACGATTATTTAATCAAGGGCAGTTATGATCAGGATAGAATTGTTAAGTCTATAGAACAGTCAATAGAAAAAGCTGATTTAAAAGCAAAGATCAAAGAACAGCATAAATTAATTCTTAAAATATCAAGAACAGATGAATTAACAGGTGTTTTTAGTCGTAGATATCTTATGGAAAGAATAGATGATGATATATTAAGAGCTAAACGGAGAAAGGGGATTTTCTCCATGGCAATTGTAGATCTTGATTCTTTTAAAAATATTAATGATGAATATGGTCATATTACAGGTGATACAGTTTTAAAAAAGCTGACAAAAATCATTAATAAAGGAATTCGCAGGACTGATTATGTGGGTCGTTTCGGCGGAGACGAATTTATTATTATTCTTCTTGATTATGGAAAAAATAACAAAAAAGATATTATTCAAATCCATGGCAATATTTTAAATAAAATTCGTAAAAACATTACTAATTCAGTTATCATCCCAAGCCCCAAAGAAGTACTTGAATTAACACCTGAGATTACTGAAGATACGCATATTAAAAAAGCAATTAACTTCTCAGGGACATTTGGATATGCACTTTTTAATGATTCCATTTTCACTGCTTCAGATCTTCTGGCTCATGCAGATATAGCCTTATATAAAGCTAAGGAAAATGGGAAAAATTGTGTAGCATGTTATGACAGCGGTAAAATTACATTTTTTGATAAGGAAATAAAAATATGAAAATAAAACAGATAAAATTGCCCTTATTTATTATAATTTCAGTTATTTTTACATTTTATCTAATAATTATATCCAGTGTTATTGTTTATAAATCTTATGAAAAAGGAAAGAATTCAGTTGATACTATATCTTCAAAATACATAGATACTACTATAAACAGAATAACTGACAACCTGCATTCTTTCCTGGAATTACCACACAAGATTAATAATTTAAACTCTTCTTTAGTCATACAGGATGATTTGACATTAAAAGAACAAAAAATATTGGAGCATCAATTTGTATCTCAAATCAGGTCATTTGAAACCATTTCAAGTATCTATCTTGGAAATATTGATGGCGGCCTCACCTTAGGAGGTAGGGAAGATTCAAAAGATCCTATCTATACTATTAATACAAATAATTTTAAAGCCGGATCTTTTAAAAAACACAGCCTGGATATAAATAATAATACAAAAGAACTCCTTTTATCTCTACCCAATTTCGATGCTCGTACACGACCATGGTATATTACCGCAGTTAAAAATAAGAGAGAATCCTGGAGTGATATCTATATACTTTTTACCGGCCAGGATATGGCAATTGCTGCCTCCAGACCTGTTTTTAATAAAAAAGGGACATTATTAGGTGTTCTATCCATCGATCTTTTCTTATCCAAAATACAAAATTTCCTTCAACAGGTAGATCTGGGTAAAAACGGTGAGATATTTATAGTTGAAAAATCAGGACTTCTTGTAGCATCTTCTACAGAAGAAATTCCTATTATTTCGGACAATGGCTCCAATAGAAGACTTCTTGCAAACGAAAGCAAGGAACCCTACATTAAGGATATTGCAGATAAACTCATTTCAAAATTCAACGGGCTGGAAAATATTACAAAGGAAGAAGTTTTAGTCTTTGAAATTAATGAAGAACCAGTTCATACCCATATTTACCCCCTTAAAGATAATTATGGTATAGACTGGATTATTGCAGCAACTATTCCTGACAGTGATTTTATGAAAGATATATGGGAAAACAATAAAAACCTAATTATAATACTTGTATTTGCATCAATTTTTTCAGCTATTTTTAGTCTCTTTGCCAGTGCCTGGATTGTAAATCCACTAAGAAAGTTAGACTCATCTGCAAAAGATCTTGTAAAGGGAGACTGGAAACATATCAAAGAAGCCTCTTTTATAAAAGAAATGGAGAGTCTAAACTCATCATTTAACTATATGGCAAGTCAGCTGAGTGATACCCTTAAAGAGTTGAATTTAGAAGTTGGAGAACGTAAAGCAGCTGAAGAGGCAATGAAAGAATCTCTAAAGAATACATTGGAAATCAACAACAAACTTGAAAATTATTCTTATACAATCAGTCATGATCTTAAAGAACCAATTCGCTCAATAAGAACTTTCTCACAATTTATAAGTGAGGATTATAAGGATAAACTGGACGATGATGGTAAAGATTATTTAAACAGAATAATAAAGGCATCTACAAAAATGGCATCAATGATAGATGATCTCCTATTATTGTCAAGAATAGGTAAACAGGATATAAATTTTACTAAGACTGCTATAAAAGAAATTTTGGAAGAAGTTACAGATACTCTAAAACAGAGTATTATAGAAAAAAATATTAAAATAAATGCAAGTAAAATGCCCGAAATTTTCAGTCAGTCAGTATGGATAAAAACCGTATTTCAAAATCTTATCAGCAATAGTATAAAATACTCAGACAAAGAAGAACCTACTATTGATATTTCATACAGGGAACTATCGGGATATCATGAATTTTCTATTACTGACAATGGCCAGGGAATAGAGCCAGACCAACAGGAAAAAATATTCGGGCTTTTTAGAAAAGCACACCAAAATAAAAATATTGAGGGCAGCGGAGCAGGTCTGGCAATTGTAAAATCGGTTATAGAAGAACATCATGGGAAAGTATGGGTAGACTGGAGTGAACCTGGGAAAGGTACAGTAATAAAATTTACTATCAAAAATCATGGCTGAGAAAAAAGAAAAGGAGTGATAATAATATGAAGCAAATATTAATAATTGAAGATAATGATGATGATATTTTAATGATAAAAAGAGGATTTAAAAAAGGACGAATAGGGAATGATCTCCACTACGTCTACAATGGAAAAGAAGGNCTTGATTATTTATCCANAGAAGCAGCAAAAGGGATTCATCTTATTCTTCTTGATCTCAACATGGANGTTATGAACGGCTTCGAATTCCTTCTGGAAAGGCAGAATAATCCTCATATAAAAAATATTCCGGTTGTTATTTTAACTTCTTCGAACAGGCAGCAGGATATTGAAAAAGCATATAAACTTGGAGCTAACAGTTATGTGGAGAAACCACTGGATCCGGACAAGTTTATTAAAGCCATATTGAGCATCGAAGATTTCTGGATTTTTCTGTCTAAAATTCCATAAGACCATGGGTAATTATTAAGTTTTAAACTTATCAACCTCAACCTTAAGCAACTCTGCTGTTTCGTCTATTTTTACTGTCATAACTTT
>JGI24023J19991_10003102_pt1 | contig 11829 bp, 7 predicted proteins | sample Cruoilmetagenom1_FD_19991 | JGI IMG/M metagenome (IMG submission 19991)
TGTTATGGCTCCACTTTTTCTGCAGAATGTCCCGGCGGTCTTCATCAAAGTCCCAGTTGAAAAAGCGCCCCTGGTGAAAGGTTTCGGAAAGAAGGGCTTTGGCAAGGGTCGTTTTTCCAACCTGTCTCGGCCCCCCGATGAATACCATCTTTTTTTGCAGATCTTGAATTACATTTTTTGTAATATAGCGCATGTGGCCATTTTATCCTTTAGTGTAAAATAGTCAAGGCCATTTTATAGTATGGTAAAGGATGGCCATGCGGATTGGCGTGAAAAATGGATCTTTGAATCCAGGGTATCGGTTTTCGGGTTACAGATGTCAGTTCCGTCTGTCGGTCTGATACCGAGTTCCTGCTAACGTCGCTAATCAGCCGCGCGGCTTTTTGCGTCGGCTGAGTCAAGTACCTCCCAGGCTATTTTGATGTTTTTGTAATTTCAGATCGGGCAAAAATGGCCCGAAGATATGATGCATAGTTGGGGAAGTTATTTTGGCCACGTTCCTTGGCATAACGGCAACGTCACTGGCAAAGGCGCTGGGATTGACCCAACCTGCCGTGAGTATTTCAGTAAAACTGGGCCGGAAGATTGCTGATGAAAATGGATTTCAACTGCTGGATGAATAGTATTTTATGATTTTATGGACGTCTCCGTTCCCACAATAGGTCACTAAGATAATTTTGCACAAAAACAATGAGTTTATCCACTTCCTTTTTAGAAATTGTTTTAACAGTATTGATTTTTTTTTCCAACTCCAAGTCATCTTTCCCAATGGCTTTTTCAATCAAAAAAGTCTCAACTTCGCTATCAGGCAACAGATGGCCACAGCCGCCCACCATGCCTAAGAACACATCCTCAGACAATATCGGGACGGCAAATTTTACAAAACCTGCATCGCATTCATCAACAAGAGGTTGTTTTGTTTTGGCAAGCTCAGTGCCAAAATATTGATTTGCCATGGCGCATATGGCTGAAATACCTTCAGGATATGCCTTAATTGTAGGGCAAACTTCATTGGCAAAAGCTACATATGAGGTTATACGATTCCACTGGTTATTGTATACACACGCATTCATGCCGGAACGAGTATGTATTTCTTTTTCAAATTCTTCCCACTTTTCTAGTGAAGCAATATTTGTAAGTTCCATTTATTTTTTCCTAACTTTAACTTAGTATTTTTGGGACGTTATGTTGCGTATCTCCAGAGAGGCAGCAAGTACGGGGAACCCCGCCTACCCAGCCCAAGGATTATTGAATCCGTACCTCGCCTGACCCCGCCTACCGGTCAGGTGCCTTTATACCACTTCTCAATGGGTTAGGGCAACTCGCAACATAAGGGACAGCCATCAATAAGTAATTAACTCAATCTGTGTTTTGGGGGCTTAAACAACCTTCGCTTCTTCTTTTAGCACTCAGTTCCGGGAAACCTGATCCACCATGAGCAGATCTCTTACGCCGCGTCCGTAGACATCCGGGTCGTACATCTCTTCCGCAAACACCGGCAGAACCGTGAACTTTCCAGGTGCAATGACCTGGGCCGTGTAGGAGAGATGGTAATTTCCCGCAGGCAGATATTCGGAGTAGAAGCGGGCCGCGTTGTGGCGCAATTCGGAATGGTAGAAGCTCCATCGGGATATGCCATAGCTGAACCAGTCGCTTTGTTTGAACCACCAGGAGCCTGTCGCCGCCTTATAGGCGCCTTGGTCTGCATCCACGGTGGAGGCGGTTGCCAGATCCCGGTTTACCGGTTCCAGGGCACCCGGGACCGGATCATCCACCACCACAAAGTTGCGGGCCGCGGGCAGAGATAAAAAGAGATCAACCCGAACCAGGTCTCCTCGCTCAAGTTGCATGGGGCTTTTGAGGAGCTGCCATTTATTGTTCTGAAGCAAATTGTACTCCCGGTGGATTTCAATGCCCGCATTCACAGATTTTGCATCTTCCCCCAGGGGTGCGTAGGACAAACGGGTGGCGTAGTACAAGCGTCCCCGGCCATCCCGCTCCAGGTTGATACTGATAATTTTGCCGGGGTCCTTTTTTTGAATGGGTCGAATAAAGGTTTTTGCTTGGTCGCGCACATCATCAAATCGGGCCTGCCCCATGACCTCCCGCTCAAAGAGGGCACGGACGGTAAAATCAGGGCTCTTGTCTTCATAACGCCCGGCGTAATCAACAAGCCCCTTCATGCAGAATATATTTTCCTGGGTGTTCTCCCAGTGGTCCCGCTTTTTTCGGGCCTGTGTGATGAATCGCACCAGTTTGAAGGGGATGTCACCGATCAGGCTATTTCCCGGGTCGGTTCCGGCATAGGCGGTCAGTGCGCTCAGAATGGCCCCGTTGGTTCGGAGAGGCGATGCAAGGATGCGGTTAAAACTGTCGTCGATGACCTCGCTGAAGACCATTTTTCCAGCCGATTCGTTGCTGTGGCTCAGGATCTGCCCGGCCACATGCGCACGCATCTTCTCTGTTCCGGGAACCGCCAGGGCCGCCAGCAGAAAATGGGTCTTTCCGAACAGGCTCATTTCTTTTAAATGGGGGGTGTAACGTTCCAGATCCGACAGGTTGATCTCTCCTTTTTTTGCCAAGGCCGCCAGGGCTACGGCCCGCACCGTGGAGGCCATGCCTTTGGAATAAAAGTCGGGGACCGTGTTGCGGCGAAGCAGGGTCAGAAGATAAGCGTGGAGCTTCTGTTGAACGGTATCAGGGATTTTGAAGCCCGCTTCCCGAAGCCATGTGAATGCCAGGGCCGTGTAGGCGCTCAGGTAAGGACTCACATACCGGTCCTTGGGTATATAATAGGTCATCCCCCCGTTAGGGGCCTGAAAATCCGAGGCTCGATGGAGAGTTTCCTCGGGTAGTTTTCCGCTTCCAGGCCATTTGAAATCGGAAGGGAGGTAAGGTTTGAGATCGGCGTAATGGCCGGCCATCACCCCTTTGGTCAGGATTTGTTCCCAGCAGGTATAGGGGTAATCTTTTAAATACTCAAATATCCCTTCAAGATTGCCCAGTACCGTGGGCGATACATCGATGGTGACCCTGCCCACATCGGTTCGCATGTTTTTTGGAAACAAAATGGTCTCAGTGACGGATTGTTTTGTGGTGCTGCCGTATTGGGCGGCTGTTTCGAGAAAATAGCGTTTATTGACCGTCAGGGTGTGGGTGAGCCCATCTCCATCCGTTTTATCCCATGCCTTTGCCGCAAACCCGATCCGGCCTGTCCCCGTGGTCTCGATGGGCAACCAGACCGTGCGTCGTTTAAAGGGTGAGAGCGATAGTTCAAAGGATTTTCCCACCCTGGTTTGGTTTCGCGGGGTTTGAATGGGTCCCCGGGCTGTGATCGTAGCTGTCAGTTGGCGCTTTTCTGAAGTGCGGTTCATGATGCTGAAACCGGCCTCAAATTTGTCACCCGCAATGACCTGGTTGGGCATGACGGGCCGGATTTCCGTGGGTTGGTTGACCTTGAATTTTCCCTGTCCCAGCCCCATGCGGTCTTCGGGAGTGACCGCCATGGCCAGCACCCGCCAGCCGGTGAGGTTGTCGGGCGCATTGAACGTAATGACCGCCTCACCCTGTTCGTCGACTTTGATGGAAGGGTTCCAGTAGCTTACGAATTTGAACACGGACCGAAGACTGATGTCGGCACCCCCGCCACCGCCCGTGTCGGCGCCTTTTTTCTCAAACTTCTGCCGTCCCACCAGCCCCATGAGAAGGCTGAAATTCTCAAGATCCAGCCCGTCCAGGGTATAAAAACCCTTGTACGGATCAAAATAGTCTTGGCCTTTAGCGATCAGGTCAAATACGGACTCGTCCAGAACCACCACCGCCAGTTCAACAGGCGCGGGTTTGTTTTTTTCGGCGATTGCGGCCTTCAACTTTACGGTGACACGGTCCCCGGGCTTGTATGTTTCATGTTCCGGTGTTACGCTTACCGCCAGCTCCTTGGCGGGGTCGGAAACCGACGTTTTCACGTAGCCCATACGAAAGGTGGGTTTTCCCAAGTCCACCTGGCCGGTTTTGAGCGGCGGCTGTTCCACCCTTGGGGAGATGACCACCACGGATAGATAAAACCCCGGCGTTTCATCCTGTTTCACCTCAAACTCAATCATAGGGGTGCTACCGTGAAGAGTTTGAACCCAATGCCTTAAAACCCCGTAGCGTTCCACCGTGACGAGTGCTTTGGCCCCGGGGAATGGATTTTTGATCAGGTATCGGGCCCGGTCGCCTGCTGCATAACGGTTCTTTTCGGGAATAATTTCCAGACGGTTGTCGGGTCGCTCATCCCACACCACCTGTCCTTTTCCGACGACCCATTGAACCATCTGAGTTTCGTGGTCGCGTCCTTTGGTGTCTTTGATGACGGCCGTAATGCGATGGGACCCCGGATTTTGAGGGGTAAGGGAGCATGGGACGGGTTCTGAATCAGATATAACCTGTTTTTGGTCCACATCCACCCATTGATGGGTGTAGTGGGTGATATACGCATTGCCGGCGCCCTTAACCCGGGCCGCTTTGGTCTCCCGTCTTGAAAGGGTTACTGTGATGGGCAAACCTTTGACAGGCTTTCCCCGGCCATCCACCACCAGCAGTTCCACTGATGCCGGTTGATCCTCTTCCATCACCCACGCCAATCGTCGAAGCCCCACGTAGCGGTCTCGGGCGGCATAATCTGCATGAGCCCTTCCGGCAATGGATTTGCCCCGGTCATCGCGAACCGCGCTTTCCACCATCAATTGGCCGTACAGGATTTTTCCTTCCACCAGGGGAAATTTGGAATCGGCGTCTCCCTGGCTGTTCAGCCTGTTTTCCGTTTGATAAACGGTCTCTTGCAGGGGGGCTTTGGAAAGGACGGTATCAAACTGAAAGTTCTGAAAAGCTTGCTTTTTCAGGATCAGCGGTCGGCTTTTGATGATCGCCGTCACGCGATTGTGAGCATCCCCGTAGGGCCCGCCCGCGTGGAGTCTTGCGTGGGTGGAGACGTCCACTTGGTTTCCGGTTTCAAAAAACCGGCCGTTCAAGTCGGTGGCGACCTTGAAAGGGGACGGGGTGAAATCGCTCACCAGTACCCGCATGGGTTCCCGTATCCATTTGGAAAAGGATGCGGAGAGCTCAAAACGATACCATCCCACGGCGCCGGTTTTGGGAACCTGAAATTCGCCGCTGACGGCACCGAATTCATTGAGGGTCAGCTCCTTGATTTCGTACACCTTTTTCCCCATGGGGTCCATCACCTTGAGATGGTACCCGGAACGGGGGGGCGGCACAAACGTCTTATTGTTCTGGTTCCGCACATAGAGCTTGTATTGAAGTGTATCTCCTGCACGGTATACCCCCTGGGCCGTGGTTCCCCAGGCATGCATGTGTCCATAGCGCCGGCGCATGTCGGACCAGAGGGTGTTCCCGCTTGCTCGGTAGGTGTCCACCCGAAAGGGCTCGTCCAGGGGAAGGATCGCCATGTCGTCTTCTTTTTGGACTCTCGCAAAGAGGTGAGGTTTTTTGATGCCATAGGCTTCCAGAGTGGTCAGAAGCGGGTCGACGGCTTTGGTTCCCGCCAGCGTGACGATGCCGTGAACATCGGTTATGCCGTGAGTCAGTCGGGTAGGGGTTTGGGGCAGGGCGCCGTAGGTGTTCCGGTAGAGGCTCACATCGGCCCCTTCAACCGGCTCGCCCGTAGCAAAATTTGTGACCCAGACCAGGGTATTATAATGCCCGATTTTGACGTGCACCTGAAAAGGGGTGACCTGGGCCATGAACCAGCGTTCCCAGGGACTTTTCTTTACCTGGGGTCGGGATTGCACTGTTCCCTGGACCACCCCCGAGGCATGGGCCAACATGTCGCGGGCCCCCAGGGGGATCTTGAAAGCGATGTCCTCGACTTTCGGGATTTGAATCTCCCGCGTCTGGTGGGTCTTTTTTCCATGAACCGTTAGCCGGTCATAGGTGATGTTCACCTTTTCAAGGTTGGTTACCACCAAGGGAATTTGTGAATCCACGCCCTTTTCAAGGACCGCCTGCCGGTGTGTGAGAACGAAATCGGGCAGGCGGTGATCCGTCATAAAGTTCATGTTAATGGGGACGTTGAGAGGGCGTCCGAATTCATCTCTGAGGGCGTTTTTGTTGCTTTCGATACGGTATTTGCAAAACGCTTTGAGTCGTTCCGGAATCCAGACCCGATAGATATGCCCTTTTTTGTGGGGATAGCTGAGGCTTGAATGCCCACCACGGTTGGCCCAGGGGTCATAGTCGGACCGCCCCCCCGCCAGATCCGGTGTAAAGGTGACGTTGTTTTTGACTTCCTCAGCAATGACCGGAGATGAGAAGACGAGGGCCGCTTGTCTCAGGGGGTTGCAGCGGTTTTCAAGGACATGGGAATCGGTTGAGGCAATCAGGACGGTCTTTCCGTTGTTATCCGTGCATTCCACCCCCTCAAAGGCAAATGGGGGAAAGGTGGAAAAACCGGCGAGAATCCGTTTCTCGATTCCCTTTTCAGGACCCTTAAAAGACGCGATGCCGGGGTTCACGCGAAGCGCCACCGCAAAATCCGGTGGCAATTTTTTTTGAGGTGACACCAGCCAGACCCGCCGAGCTTCCCCGGTGGAATCCGTTGATTTAGTTGTAAGGGGTTTTTCCTTGATATCCGGGTCAGGTATAACGGTTACGCCCGTGAGCTTTTCCGTTTTACCGTGAGCGGCTAAAAAGATGCGCCGTGCTACGGAATCCTTAAAAACCGGTTGGTTGAATGTCATCCGGATGACCGGCATCCCTGGGCCGGACCAGGTTTTGAACCACACGTTTTGAACTTTGGGCCGAATGGTAGTGAAATTGTGGCGCACGGGCTTTTCAAGGGTCGCCCCATCCTGGGCTTTGATTCCCGGATTGACCACAATGGTGTAACGGGTGGCGGGTTTAAGGGCTGATGTTTCATCCAGTTGGCAGGCGAGGGTTCCGCTGTTGAGCCAGCGCCACTGACAATTCAGGGAAGGGGTGATGTCAAAGAAATTAGAGCAGGCCGATGCTTTTCGCGCCATGCGGCCGATGGGCACAACGGGTCTGTCAAATTGGAACACGATCTGGCGGCCTGTGGGTACATCCGTTCCGGAAGGGGTGATGCGGGTGATGAGAAGGGAAGGGGGGGCGGCGAAGCTTTGGCAGATGGCACCGGCCAGGATTAAAAGGCTGCTTAAAATCGCGAAACAGGCTTTTACGGCGATATTGGTGTGCCGCATGGTTTCCCTCCCAAACTTGTATTTGGTTTAAAAAGATGAAGATCTACACCCTACCATGAAAAGGAGGTTGGCTTACATGAAAAAAAGAAAATCAATTGTAAAATGCAACTTTTAGTGTTAATCTGAAACCTAAAATGTATTTTTGGAGGGAGCATTATGGCCACTGCTGTAAAAGTGTCTGATGATTTGTTTGACAAAGCCAAAATAAAGTCAAAAATTTTTAAAAGATCAATTGCCGGTCAAATTGAATACTGGGCAAAAATAGGACAAATCGTTGAAGAAAATCCGGATCTCCCATTGCCTTTCATTCAAGATGCACTGATTGGAAGAGAACAAATAAAAGTGGGTCAAGGAACGCCCTATGTTTTTGGAGAGGGTGAATGATCCTGGTTGAAGAAATCATCCAATCACCTGCTTTTGCGAAACAAAAAAAGAAGCTGAATAAAAATCAAATTCGCGATCTGGACGAAGCGATACGGTGTATAGTGGATGATCCTTCCATGGGTCATATGAAAACAGGGGATTTGCAGGGGATACAAGTTTTCAAATTCAAGTCCAATAAACAAGAAATTTTGTTGGCATATGAAATATCAGCTCCTTGCCTCTATTTGTATGCCTTTGGTTCTCACGAAAACTTCTATCGGCATTTGAAAAAGTACCTGCAACACTGAAAATCTATTTCACTCTGTATCTTGAACGTCGGGCGATATCTCCTCCACCTTTGAAAGCTTGCGTGAAATGGCGCGGCTGCGCACCTCCGCCTGATCAATGGTATTGCCGGCCTCCTGCAGCTTTTTCTTTGTTTTGGCCAGAGCATCCCCGAACCGGCCAAACTCGGTCTTAAGTGCCCCCAGAAGTTCCCATACTTCGCTGGAGCGTTTTTCAATGGCCAGGGTGCGAAAACCGATCTGAAGGCTGTTGAGCAGGGCTGAAAGGGTGGTGGGACCGGTTACCACAATGCGGTATTCCCGTTGAAGCGCATTGCACAGGCCCGGGATTCGCAACACCTCCGCATAGAGACCTTCCACCGGCAGAAACATTACGGCGAAATCCGTCGTCCGGGGCGGCTCCACATACTTTTCGTGAATGGCTTTTGCCTCTGCCCTGATCCTCATTTCCAGTTGTTTCAGATGACGATCGGCGCTCTCCTTGTCGGCACGCTCCAGAGCGTCCAACAGGCGCTGATAATCCTCTTGGGGAAATTTGGCGTCGATGGGAAGCCACACCGCCCGGTCCGAATCCTTTCGTTGACCGGGGAGCCGAAGTGCGAATTCCACCCGTTCACGGCTGTTCTTTTTGGTGGCCACATTGGTGTCATATTGATCCGGGGTCAGGATTTGCTCCAGTATTGCCCCGAGACGAACTTCCCCCCAGGTGCCACGGGTGCGCACATTGGTGAGTACCCGCTTCAAATCCCCCACACCATTTGCCAGGTGTTGCATTTCCCCGAGACCCCTGTAGACCTGTTCCAATCGTTCGCTGACCTGTTTGAAAGATTCCCCGACCCTTTTTTCAATGCTGATATGAAGCTGTTCATCCACTGTTGCTCGTATCTGTTCGAGTTTTTTGTTGTTTTCGTTTCGAATGGTCCCCAGTTGAAGGTCGACGGTTTTTCGAATGGCTTCTGATTTTTCTTCGTTAATCCGGGTTAAGGCCATTAGCTGACGGGCAAAAGAATCCAGCTGTCCCTTCTGCATCCCCGCATTTTCAGTGATTCGTTGAAGGAGACCGTCTGTCATGCCACGAAGGCCTTTTCCCATTTCATCGCGATCCAGGCGGGCTTGGTGGGCCGATTCATTCCGGTTCCGGGTGCTTTCTTCTTTAAAGGCACTGAGGAGCTTTTGAAGGGAACCGTCCAGGTGGTTCAACTGATGTTGGAGACGGATCATATCTTCCGGGGTTTGTTTCTTGAATACCCGCATCAGAATCACGCACAAAAGCGCCAGGGTCAATCCCAGCATAAAGAGCGCTAATTCTCCCTGGTGGTCAAGAATCATTTTGGTGACGCTTTGATGAAGTTGGGACATGTCTGGTTGAGCCGCGCATTTTCAGGGTTTGATTTTCAGGCAGTGAAGAAAGCCCGGCGAATATTACGGGGAGTTTAGAAGAAAGCAGTGTTCAGTGTCAAGGTTGACAGGGATTCTCTGATTTGTATTTTTTCAATCGTCATATCCGGGTGGTCGGAAAACAAGCAAGATTCATTGGGCAATTTCTCCAACTTCGTCGAAATCTTTCCCCATAAGAAATGCGGGGAATGCTATTCCCTCCTTTTCAGACCGAGACTATTTATTTCTTAATTAAAATCAAATCATGGGCTAACGCAGCCGTCCCATGATCCCTACTATCCTGTATCACGGTTCACGGTTGAAAAAACCGTAAACCGACAACCGTGGACGGTTACGATTCAATTATACTCATTTCCGGCCAAAGGAGGTTTAAATGCCCAAAAGGGAAAGTCTAAAAACACTTATTCCACTTGAACGTCAGGACGGCGGGACTGTAAGGCGAAGCGTAATAACCGGGGTCAACGGTTTATTGGAGAAAGTCCTCTCGCTCGATAAACTCAGAAAATTTTACGATGCCCTTCCTCCGTGCAGTGATCCCTTTGAATTTCTGGAATGTGCCCTTGAGAGGCTGAAAATCGACCACGCGCCCGACGAAGCGTCGCGTCGCGCCATTCCTTCAACAGGTCCGGCAATTGTGGTGGCCAATCATCCCTTCGGGGGTATTGACGGTATGATCCTTGCGCTAACCCTTTCTTCTGTTCGAAAAGACATCAAAATCCTGGCCAATTACTTTCTTGAATATATTCAAGAATTGAAACCCCTTTTCTTTCCCGTGGACCCTTTCCATCAGAACACATCGATCCCCCAAAACTTTGGGTCGCTCAGGAGGGCCGTACGCTGGGTAAAGACGGGTGGCATGCTGGTGATCTTACCGGCTGGAGAGGTTTCCCACTTTTCATGGAAGCGGGAAGAATCGAGGACCCGACATGGAACCATACCGTCGGCCGGATGGTTCAATTGACAAAAGCCCCTGTGTTGCCGGTTTATTTCAAAGGCAGGAACAGTGCTCTTTTCCAGATTGCGGGACTTATGCATCCCCGTCTTCGCACGGCCATGCTCCCTCGCGAGACGGTTAAAAAAGAAGGGTTAAAAGTCCGGTTTAAAATAGGCCGGCTCATACCCTACAAAAAACTGGCCATGTTGGAAAACAAATCCAACATGACGGAATATCTGAGGTTTCGTACTCATCTCCTTAAAATGGCCGACGAGAAGGTTCCAACCCACCCACCTCAAAAGTGGCCACGGAAAAAAATAACCCCCATTGCATTTGCCGTAAACAAAGACTTGCTCGCACGAGAGGTGGAATCTTTGCCCGATAACCGGAAGCTCCTGACAAGCCCCAGATTTTCAGTTTATTATGCGCGTTCAAACCGGATTCCCATGATTCTGCGTGAAATCGGACGGCTGCGGGAAGAAACATTTCGGCGGATCGGCGAAGGAACCGGGACTTCCATCGATCTTGACCGGTTTGACAATATCTACATCCATCTTTTTGTATGGAACAACCTTAACAAGGAACTGGTGGGCGCCTACCGCCTGGGACCGACGGTTGAGATACTGCCGAAGCACGGAAAGAAGGGTTTGTATACTTATACGCTCTTCAAATATCGCAGCCACTTGTTCAACAAAACAGGTCCTGCCCTTGAATTGGGACGTGCCTTCATAAGGGCTGAATATCAAAAAGAGTATGCACCACTCCTCCTTCTCTGGAAAGGCATCGGACAGTATGTCGTCCGATATCCTTACTACAAAACGCTTTTCGGCGCAGTCAGCATATCCAGCGTTTACGGTCATTATTCGCGTCAGCTCATGGCGGCATTCCTGAGGGTAAACGAATTTTCAGATGATCTTTCGAAAATGGTCAAAGCACGAAAACCTTTTCACCAAGGAAAAGTCGTTTCTCTGATGCGAGAAAAAGAGGGGCTTCATCGGAAGGATCTGGATGAACTTTCATCGTGGATTGCTTCCATAGAAGAAGATGGAAAAGGCGTCCCGATCCTCTTGAAGCAGTACCTGAAGCTTGGCGGCAAGCTCCTTTCGTTTAATTTGGATCACCGTTTCGGCGATACGTTGGACGGCCTAATGTTCGTCGATCTTACCCATACGGATCAAAAGGCGCTCAAACGGTATATGGGGGCGGAAGGCTTTCAAAAATTCATGGATTACCACTCGAGTGAGAGACCGTTTTCCCGGTTCGCGCATCGACAATTGCGGCATTGAAATGAGAAGCCAATCTCCAGGCGCTTTCCCGATCCTTTGGCGCATCAATGCCGATCTTGTAGATATTACCCGGCTTGGCGTCAAACCGGAGGGTGATAAATCTTGAGATAATTTTTTCGTGGTCATTGTCATCAATATCCCATATATCATTATACCGCAATTCCACGGAGTGCGTTCCGGCGGGAAAAACCACCTCCCTTTCCCCTTCGTAAATGATTCGAGAGAACAGATTCTCCACACTTTCTCCGTCAAGGCTTCCGATTTCAATGAAGTTGGGGACGATCAAATTTGCTGTTTGAGCCCCATGTTTAGATGTCTTGCAA
>JGI24023J19991_10003108_pt1 | contig 11819 bp, 9 predicted proteins | sample Cruoilmetagenom1_FD_19991 | JGI IMG/M metagenome (IMG submission 19991)
TTCTGACGAGCTTGATGCCATTATACCGCATCAAATGGCCAACACGGCGATGCCCGACTGCAAACCCCAAGTCTCCTTTAGCTCTTCAGTCATACGCGGACGAGCGTACGAGCCAAGGCTAAGCCTATGTTCTTCCCTAATATGCGCCAAAAGCACCATGTCGTCACGCTGTCTCTGGCTGATTGGACGATTGCGCCAAGCCCTAAAGCCCCGTGATGTGACACCAAACATCTGGCACAATCTCTCGGTCGGAACACCGCCGCTATGTTGCTCGATGAATGTAAACCATTTCATTTTTGCCTCGCACCCTGAGTATAGCGAGGAAGTACTCCCGGGGTGCGAAGAATTGGGTGGTTTTTTTAGCCCATCCCTCTCCTCCTTGAGGAGCCGGTTCTCCTTGCGAAGCCGCATAACTTCTTGCTCTAGGTCGACGTCAGTGGGTGCCGAAACACCATCCCTATGTCGATGTATTTGGATTCAACGACTCAAAGTAGAAAACCCGATATCTAAATCTGTGGCAACTTGCTTACGCGATATATTGCTCGACAGTGCAATACGCACCGTTTCTTGTTGAAATTCTTTTGTATGTTGCTTGGCCATAATAGTTCTCCTTGATGGCTGTTATTACTCATAACAACCCAGAACTAAACCAGGACAAGTCCAGCCTTCTCTTGTTGTTTTGTGTACGCAGCCATGCAACCCGTTTTCCAAATCTACTGTCCATTGTACCCATAGTATTTTTACTGACTAGTAAAAATACTATGGACTACCAAAAGCAATGTGACTATTAAAGTTAAGTAAAATATTAAGCTTAAATTCAAAAATATGTTGATACTATGATCTATAAAAATTTGCATGATTTACCGAATTTACAAGGGCAAAAAACCGTATTTATGATCTTGTATTCTCTAAGCATATTTATTTGCTTATGCTTTTTGGGGTGCTCAGATGTTGAACATGGTTCAAGTCTGGATCGCGAAATTAAAACGAACTCTGAAACTGTTCTTATTGACTTTGACGTGGCGTTGCGCGGTGTTAATTTTGATCCTGCTAGTTTAGACGGCAATGGTGGCAAGGGACATTCTGGACAAGGCAATGGGATATTGGACGCTGTGGAGATGGCCCTGATTGCGCAAGTTCTTGGTGATGAAGGTTTTGATTTGTCATCATCAGGCGGCGTAAGCCATGCAGAAGTTAAAGCTGCATATTTACAGGCTTATAATTCTGCTGAAGTAGACCTGAAATCGCTGAAGTCTCGTTTTCCGACCACCGTAGATATGGCGGTTGGTTATGTGATGATTGGCACACCTGAAAGCTTTGCGTCTATTGAGCACATGAGTGCTATGTTCGGCGGGGTCATGGACGGAGATTACGCGCGCGCACTTACACTTGGCAAATATTTTGGCCCTTATGGCGATGCAGACGGCGACGGAATCGATAATTTGACCGAGTATAATGCTTTCTATGGGGAAGGCCGGGCGGCCTATGTAAAGGCGGCGCTTGATCCATCTGTCAAGCCTAGTGCGGGACAGAACACGGAAAATATCACGCCAATTGGAGACAGCAAAGGTAGCCTGAAAACTGTTGGTATTATCTTGTATCCGGGCTTTGAAGTATTGGACGTTTACGGCCCGCTAGAGATGTGGGGTTATGTACGTGAATTTAACGTCATTATGGTTGCCGAGAAAACCGGGCCTGTCATGTCGGCGCAAGGCGTAGCAAGTGTTGCAGATTTCTCGTTTGAAACAGCACCTAAGCTTGATATTATTATGGTTCCTGGCGGATCGGGGACCACGCCAGAGCTAGAAAATCCGGCAATGATTGATTTTATCCGTACGCGTGACCAACATTCCGAACTTACCACATCGGTGTGTACGGGCGCAGCATTGCTTGCCAAGGCAGGCATACTGGACGGGCATAAAGCCACAACCAACAAACGGTTTTTCTTTATCGCTGAAAAGCAAAGCAATGACGTAATTTGGGTCGAAAATGCACGCTGGGTGAGTGACGGCAAATATATCACATCATCAGGCGTGTCGGCTGGTACGGATATGGCGCTCGGGTTGATTGAGCAACTTTACGGCAGAAACCGCGCCGCCTCTATTGCCAGTAGTGTCGAGTATGAATGGCACGAAGACCCAAATGACGACCCTTTCACTGAATTTACGCGGAGAATAGAACCATGAAACATTTGTTATGGATATGCTTAGTTTTCACCTTAACGGCCTGCGGGCAAAAACCCAGCGAAAGTCAGTCTGCAGACGCGGTCTATATGAACGGAAAAATTTGGACAGGAGCAGGCGATAATGTTACCGCGCTCGCAATAAAAGACGGGGTTATCATATTCTCTGGTGATGATAATGGAGCTGTTCAATTTAAAACGAAAGATACGGAGGTCATAAACTTACAAGGCAAACGCGTTGTCCCTGGCTTCATTGATAATCACACGCATTTCATCGAAAGCGGGCTAAATTTGGGCCAGGTAGATTTGCTAGGTGTTGATAGCAAAGAAGAATTTGTCACAACAATTGCAGATTACGCCGCCACACTGCCTAAAGGCGCATGGGTGCAAGGCGGGCTTTGGGATCACGAATTGTGGGGCGGTGAGTTACCAGCTAAAGATTGGATCGACGCGGCCACGCTCGACAACCCAGTTTTCCTATTTCGTTATGATGGGCACATGGCTATCGCCAATTCGCTTGCCCTTGAAAAGGCTGGGATTACCGCTGCTACAAAAGATCCTATTGGCGGCAAAATCGTCCACGGCACATCGGGTGACCCAACGGGCGTTTTCAAAGATCTAGCCATGCAATTGGTTATTGATGCTATTCCGTCCCCAAGCCACGAAGATTTCGACTCGGCATTTGGCAGAGCTCAAAACCTTGCCCTTTCTTATGGCGTCACGCAAATACATGACATGGGACATGCCCTCAGTTCTGATGGTTTCTCTAGCCTTATGACATTTCAGCGCGTAAAAGAACGGGAACAATTAAATATACGGGTTTATGCATTCACCAAGCTAGACGATTGGCAGCGTTTGGCCACTTATGTTGATGAAAACGGGCGTGGAGATGATTGGCTGCGCTGGGGCGGCGTTAAAGGTTTTGTCGATGGTTCGCTTGGCTCTACAACGGCTTGGTTTTATGATGCTTATGTTGACGAGCCTGATACTGCGGGTATCCCTTGGGACATAAAAGCCATTAGCAAACAAATTTACGGTGCCGATGAGGCGGGCCTTCAGGTCGCTATTCATGCCATTGGTGATCGAGGCGTTGATTGGGTTTTAGATACATTTGACAGTGCTAGCAAACAAAACGGCCCACGTGACCGCAGGTTCCGTATTGAACATGCGCAGCATTTCTCGCCAGACGCCGTAGCCACATTTAAGCGTATCGGCGCTATTGCGTCTATGCAGCCATATCACGCCATTGACGATGGCCGTTGGGCCGTCAAACGCATTGGCGAGGAGCGCATAAAACGCTCTTACGCTTGGCGGTCTATTTTGGACGGCGGCGGCGTATTAACCTTTGGATCGGATTGGAACGTAGCAACTCTTGATCCAATTCAGGGGATATTTGCTGCAACCAGCAGGCAGACCACTGATGGGGCAAATCCAAACGGCTGGGTTCCAGAACAGATTGTTACTATGGAAGAAACTCTCAACGCTTATACGAGCGCTAATGCTTATGCTGGGTTTCAGGACAATAAATTAGGGCTATTGAAAGTGGGATATTTTGCCGATTTTGTCGTGTTGTCAGATGATATTTTAACGGTCGACCCTGAAGCCATCAAAACCACTAAAGTGTTGAGGACAGTGATTGGCGGGGAAGTTCGCTATGTTGCGAAGTAAATCTTTTTTCTTAGACAAAAAAACCGCGAAGTTTTTAAACACTTCGCGGCTTTTACACTTCGATAAAAGGTGAAGGGCGCCAGCCTTAATCGAAATTGTATCTAAGCGTTGCACCAAATGTGCGAGGGGTTTGATAGACAAGTACGTTATGCTGGTTCTCACCAAGACCAGAACCCCACAATGTTGTGCTCGTCGTATTGTCTTGGTCCAGAATATTTTTTGCCCATAGTGACAAACGCCAACTGTTATCCGCTGAATCAAGCGCTACAAAACCGTTTAATGTGCTAAAACCTTTGATAGTCAGCTGCGTTCTGTTCGGGCTAAAATCATCCGGCGTTGTGATCGTTGTAGCGTCTACATGGAAGAGTAGTTCGCCAAGATTTGCCAATGGTGTGTGATAATCTATCGCCGCGTCTAATGTCCACTCTGGCGCCGTGCCGAAGCCTTCCCCTTGTAAATCAAGGCGCTGCGAGAACGTATCATATTTTGTTTTCAAAAGGCCCGCAGAACCGGAGAGAGTTAAACTATCAGTAACTGCAAAGGTCGCATCAATCTCGAGCCCTGAAATATGGGCTTTCTCAGCATTTTCGAGAGCGGGGACGAAACCGAGTAGTGCGTCAGGAACACTGACTTGTATGTCAGTATAGTCCATATAAAATAGGGCACTATTTAAGCTAAAACGTCCATTTTCGCTTCGGATTTTTATGCCTGCCTCATAATTGGTTACAAATTCAGGATCAGCGATATAGCCATTTGCCAGCGCAAGGTCATTTGCAGTTACGAAATCATCTTTTACCGCAGAAGAGCGAAAGCCTGTAGACACGCTTGCATATGTTTTCACTGAGTCGGAGAACGCGTAGCGCGCCCCCGCAGTCCAAGAAACTTCTTTGTCATGAGTTTCAACTGGGTCGACAGGCGCTCTAAAGCCAAAGTTGGTGAACAATTCACCAAATACATCGAGCTGTACATCCTTCTTGTCAGAAATATACCGTAGGCCTCCAAACACAGATAGCTTATCATTGAAATGATAGTTTGAATGCACGTAACCCGCCACAGCTTTGGTTGTGTAGTCACGCTGTTGTCCGTCAAGCACATCGACTAGAGGCGGATAAGGAAAGAACGGGAACGGCAAACGCGAAGCCCATTCTGCGCCAAATACGGGATATATATCCCTGTTAACTGTGTGCGAATCTAAATAATAAAGCCCTAGGATATAATCAAACTTATCACTATCAGGAGAGCTTAATCTAAATTCTTGGTTGAAATCTTCTACATCATACAAAATGGACTGTTCCGAGATTTGCTCGGGCGTTAAATCTCTGTCGACGATCGATTCATCACTACTTTTCGCCCACCCTGTAATAGACGTAAGTGTATGGCCTGAACCGAGTTCGTAATTCATATTGAGAGATATAGAATCCGAATTTTGCTTGAAGTTTTCACGTACATTGATGTTAACTTGGTAAGGGATTTGATCAGCAAATGTTCCACCAGCATTTTCACCTGTCGTTGTATTATCATCCCGTGTCGCGTGAGAATAAATCACCCGTGCATCAAATTGATCATTTGGCGTAAAGTATAACTGTGCCCGTGCCGAGAATTGATCAAGCCCATCCGCTTTTTCGCCATCAAATAAATTATCAATATGGCCGCCATAATTTAGTTTCTTACCCGATAAGCGGAAAAATAACTTATCTTTCGCTAATGGCACATCAACACCTGCGCTTAAAACGGTACGTCCATAATTACCAATTTCACCTTCGACAAAACCACCGAATTCATTGCCTGGTTTCCGCGTTGTAACATTGATAGCCCCGCCAATTGTATCGCGGCCAAAGAGTGTGCCTTGCGGCCCTTTTAGCACTTCTAATCCCGCAAGGTCAGACACTGGCAAATTGGTTAAATTAGTCGCGCTTGAATAAACGCCATCAATATAAACACCAACCGAGCGTGCCCCAGAGCGCGTGATGCCTGCGCCTAGTCCGCGAAGTGTGATGATCTGTGAACCAGATTCGTTTGCAGGCGGTAGATACATATTAGGAACATGTGTGGCCAAGTCAGAAAGGTCGTCTGGGCGCAATTGCTCTAGCTTCACCTCAGAGAAAGCAGTCATCGATAAAGGAACGTCCTGAAGGTTCTCAGATCGTTTTGTTGCCGTTACAACGATTTCGTCTTCTTTGTATTTATCTACGTCTTGCGCATTGGCATTTATCGCGCCTGTACATAAAGCGGCAGCACCTAGAAATAATGCCGATTTTAATTGGTATGTTGTAAGTTTCATGGTTTATGTCCCCTTTTACATTTTTTACTTATGAGTAAAATTAGACAAATTAGATTTAGGTGCTTGTATTTAGGTGCTACAGCCAACCACATGACATGCTAAAACTATCGGGTGTTGCTTCACGGCAACACCCGATAGTTCGTTCATTGAAATTTTTAGAAATAAATCTGGCTATTTTTCGATATGCACAGTTTTGAAATTTGAATCAGCTTCGATTTCCGCATCGCTAAATCTGACTTTGGCCCAGTTTTCATTGCCGTATATTTTGGTTTGGTCATATGAATGAACCGAATCTGGGTCGGTAGATTGAGAATAAGCATTTACTTCCATACCCTGAGGCCCATTAGGGCCTAAGGAGACAGCGAAAATATAGCTGTCACCTGATACAACGGGGTCGGTATAGCCTTGACCTGGCACAAATGTTGTCGAAAGGCGGTGAAAGCCTTGTCCACCTGAGACTGGGATTTTTTCGCCGTTGCGTGTAACGAATTGTATATCACCGAGGCGGGCGTCAAGAGCAATACCACTATCGGATATATCCTTCACAGCTTTGGCTAGTGCTTTACGTGTTTTCCCAGATGCTTTGAGTCCGCTTGGCGTGGTGAGTGGTTTGGCAGGGTCAAAAGGTATTTTCCAATATTTGTCTTTTACGACGCCTGTGGGACTTGAAATATTGCGGTAAAATTCTCGGAAAATATGCCCGCCTATGCTGTCCGCGCTTTCACTGCCGTCCCATTTTTTCAGGGCTTCACATGCAGCGGCGAGGTCCGCGCCGCCATTAGCTTCGCAATCCGCAATTAAATCGTCCTTCATGCTTTCACCGTGAGAGAGCCCTGCACGGTAAAATATCGCGTGCATGTGTTCGGGAGTCATTTTTGTGCCTTCAAGGCCATCATTTCCACTTTTGCGTTTATTGATAAAATCAACGGCATGCCGTAGCCTGTCACTGCGCTCAGTTTTTTCTTCGCCAACAACATACCCATAGCCGGAGTTGAAACTAGAGGGGGCAGCATTTACGATCCAGTGGCTGTCATTTGTCTGCACGGTATAATCTGTACGAATAATTGATGGTTTGTCCATGGCTGGTATAATACCAGATTGCGGTGCGGCAGAATTATTAGCCGGATTGCAAGCACTATCTGAGCCATCTAAAATGACAACTCCAAAGTCATTTTTATAAAGTTTGGCACGATTGCCGTGCAAGCATTGTTTGATTTGCGCATCTGTAACATTAGCTGCAATGGATTTATTGGAATAATAAGCCTTGCCAGACCTGTCTACACCAGTGAGATTAGAATAAGGAAGACCCGTTAGCTTGGCTTGAATAGAATCAAAATCCTGTACTGATTTTGCTTGACCCAATTCGAAATAACTCTGCACAGCGCGATTATTGGTTGCATTAAAATCCGTAATTGCAAATGCTTTCTTTTTCGAGCCTTTGAAATACTGTCCTGCAACTAGCGGGCCGTAAATCGTGTTATAGGCGGTCCGAGTTTCAGTTCGCATCGAACCATCATCGTTTTTTATTTCTACATCAATAGTGAATATATCCATATCATGTAGTTTCCCGTCCACATAATATTGTGTTTTGTTGGCTTCATTTAGTTTTAATTCACGGATTAAAAAACGGATATCGGTTGACCAGGTTACTGACCATGCAATGTCTTTTGAATAACCAAGCTGTGGTATGGGAATGCCGTAAAGTCCAGCTCCGGCAAAGTCGTACTCACCTGGTATAGTCAAATGCATTTGATATAGGCGTTCTGATCCTGCCCAAGGAAAATGCGGATTGGCAAACATCATAGGATGGTTTTCTGGAGTTAAATCTCTACCAAATGCAATGGCATTGGAACCGTATTCTCTTTGCTTAAAAGCAATACTTAGCTGCATTGCCTGCTCTTCAGTCAAAGTAGCATGTTTCCGACTAAAATTGTTGTCGAGAGAGCCCGTTTTCTTAACGGGCTGTGTTGGAACAATTGCGTCTGCAATTGGTTTCATAAAAGTGCCGTATCCACCCAACAAAGAGGATTGCAAGAAACGCCGGTAAACATCGTTTTCAGTTATCGGAAGAACCCAATCTGCATTGTTACATTTCGCTGGCATCTGTCCTGCATTGTCTTTGATGTATTTGTTATACCCTTCAACCCAGCCAACGACGATTTTTTGTAGCTCTGGGCTAGTACCAGCTTTTTGATGCGCGGCAACATTGGAAAAAATCAATTTATGGTAAAAATCTGAATCTACATTATGAACTTCTTCACCAAGTGCTTCAGCAAAAACGTCGTGATATTTTCCCTCAACGCCCATATATTTTGCCCGTTCACCGCGTAGTGTAATATATTGTTCCGCCATCAGGCAAATATTGTCATCCGCAAATGCGTAAGCAACACCAAACCCTAATCCTTCATAACTATCGGATTTAATATGTGGCACACCGTAGCTTGTATAGCGTATGTCTGCTGACATAGGTCCACTATCCGTTTGGAGTATTGCTTCAGGTTTTACCGTCTTTGCCTTGGGGGCAGTTTCGATGACAATACTATCAGGACTAGATTGCGAGCAAGCCGCCGAACCAACACAATAGGCAATGGCTGTACACATCAAAATTTTTCTAAAGTTACGGGTCATTTATTTCTCCAGCAGAATGTGAATCTAAACTAGGGCTTTGATAGACTGCGCACTTGTACTTAGGTGCTAGTTTTGCACGTACTATTGTGGTTAAGCGGTAAACTGCTCACGCTAGACGAGAGATTTTAGGATGAAATCCGCCAATTTTTTTGCGGCCGCCTGTTGGGACAATGTACCATTTGGCTTGAACCAGTAAGGCACATTGGATACGGCTCCCAAAATTGCGAATGTAGCAACCGTTTCGTCGTCCATTCTAAATGCACGGCTCTGGCCACCTTCATAGAGTAAGTTTTTATATAAATCTACGATCTGTCTTTGCATGTTCAGCAAAATATTAGACTGTTCTTTTGCGAAAATATTGGATCTACTCATGGCGCCAAACAATACCGAATCGATCAAGCGTATCGCGTCTTGCATACTAAATTGAATGCTAATTTGCATTTCAATGAGCCGCCTAAGTTTCTCGGCATGTTCCAAACTTACATCATCAAAACTTGCTTCTAAATCTGCAAGCATCGTCTCCATAACTATTTTTATGACATCAAATAGAAGATCGCTTTTAGAGCGGTAGTAATAATAAAGGGCAGGGTGGGTTAGGCCAAGTGTATTCGCTATATCTTGCAAAGATGTACGGTCATACCCTCGTTCAGAAAACAACTGTAAAGCGGCTTCTCGGATAAGCGTTCGGCGACCAGCGCGTTTAATCTCAGATTTTTTGGGGGTTACCGGCTTTTTCACGGCGTGCACATTAGGCATCAGCACACGCGCCCTCTAAGGCAGAATCTATCACTTGAACATTCACGGGACGGCCTGGGCCAAACATCGAAGGCTTCAATCCAAGACATTTATTGAAAGTCCGGCAAAAATGCGCCGAGTCTGAAAACCCGCTGGCATGAGCGATTTCCGTCATACTGATACCAGTCTCAAACATTGCAATAGCTTCCTTTATTTTTCGCCACTGTAGGAAACTTCGTAGTGAAAGACCAGCGTTCGCGGTAAATAAATGAGAAAACCTACTCGCAGACAAATTAAAGATTTCGAGTATTTTGGCAAATTCATAATCTAAAGGGGACAATGTCTGCAAATCATCCAATAATTTAACAATGCGTTGATCTCTAACAGCAGATTGCGGACATAATTTTGTAACCGTCCCGACGCATTTCTCAAAAATTTTACGGGCTATATCTTCGCTCGCCGCATGCCGGCATTCATGAATATCTGCTTCTATATGGCTAAAATGCTGATACGGAACAGCCATCCCACCTGTTGATGCCAAGCATTCAGACATTGGGAAATAAACGGGATGCGACGGATCAAAATGAATACTGAGGGCGCCGCTGGCTCCAACTTTAATCGAACGGTTGACCCCAGGCGCCAAAGCTACGACTCGACCACTAATGTTTCGCGGCTCACTCGAACTGGGGTCTGCAAAGCTTACCTGAACGGGCGTGTCGTCCAAAGATATTAAAACAACGCCCGCATGGCGACTGGTTTGGGCGCTTGAAACAGCCGACGTTGCATAAACAAAGCCGTCCGAAAAAACAAAGAGACATGCCTCGATCTGCGGGGTGCGGGTAAGGGCGGGTGAGCGAGGTATGTTCTTTGTTTTACTGGTAGAAGCGGTACTATTATGGTTTGGAGAATAGATTTGTGACATGATTCCCCTTAATTAATTTACTTATTAGTAAAATAATGCAATAATTTTACAACTGAGTCAAATAAATTAGTAGCAGGAAAATTCAATCCGTATAAGCTACACTCTGGCATACAGAAGACTACGAGAGAGAAGGTACACATCTATGACACTAGAAGAATTTATGGCTTCTAAAGGCAAGACTATTGGAGTGTCTGATTGGCTCACGATTACCCAAGACGATATAGATGTGTTTGGCGGCGTGACCAAGGACATGGAACCCATGCACAACGACCCTGCATGGTGTAAGAAACACAGCCCCTTTGGTACAACTATCGCCTATGGGTTTCAAACTATCGCTATGCTCACGGCCTTGATGCATTCTGCGACGGCTGAGTTATTTTCTGGTAGCGAAGGGGATGAGAATTTTCCCTTAAATTACGGCTTTAACAAATTGCGCCTTATCAGCCCCGTTAAGGTCAATGACCGTATTCGGGCGAATGTTGATCTGATTGACGTGTTGGAAAAAAAACCGGGCGAGCTGTTAATGACGCTCAATGTCAATGTAGAGATTGAAGGCGGCCAGCGGCCTGCGCTGAATACAGAATGGCTGGTCTATTGGATTAGTGATGAGGGGCGCAACAATGTGAAGCGCTCACTTGGTCGCAGTGCAGCAGAGTAGTTGACTATGGCAAATCACGCATCAAGCTTAGAAGCGCAATTTGCGAAAATAAAAACCGCAAATTATACGCTGTGGATTCTTATGGCGGTTTACACGTTCAGTTTTCTGGACAGGCAGATCATCAATATTTTAGCCCAAAACATAAAAGTTGATTTGGACATTAGCGATACACAATTAGGGCTATTAACTGGGACATATTTTGCATTTTTTTACGCCATTCTTGGTATTCCGCTCGCCCTACTTGCTGATAAGTTTAACCGCGTGAAAATAATCACCGCGTGTCTGGCTATCTGGAGTGCAATGACAGTGGCATCGGGACTGGCCGCCAATTATGTACAGCTTGCTTTGGCGCGCATGGGCGTTGGCGTGGGTGAAGCAGGTGCTCTCCCCAGTTCGCATTCCATAATTGCCGACACGGTTCCACCAGAAAAACGCTCCAGTGCCATGGCTATATTCCAGCTTGGAGTTCCCGCAGGTGTGTTAATTGGTTATCTAGTTGGCGGTTGGGTCAATCAATGGGTCGGCTGGAGGTGGGCGCTGATACTTGTTGGTGCTCCTGGGTTAATCTTAGCAGCTCTCTTGTATTTCACCGTCAAGGAACCAAAACGCGGGGTGTTCTCAAAAGAAAAAACTAAAGAACTTTCTCTTTTTGAACAAACGATAATGCTGTTGAGCAATCCCACATATATTTTTATCGGCATAGCCGCCACATTGGCCTCTATGGGTGGGTATTGTATATTGGCTT